>Ga0302209_10000129_pt1 | contig 36464 bp, 37 predicted proteins | sample II_Fen_E3_1_FD_194574 | JGI IMG/M metagenome (GOLD analysis project Ga0302209, IMG submission 194574) | Peat permafrost microbial communities from Stordalen Mire near Abisko, Sweden - II_Fen_E3_1 | ecosystem: Environmental > Terrestrial > Soil > Wetlands > Permafrost | place: Sweden: Abisko...
TATGTCGTTCCTCCTACAACTACTTTCGTTGATTCTAAATCTATACAACTTATCATTCCTTTGATAAAATTATATGCTTCTTCTCTTCCTACAGCAACATGCCAGCTTTTTTCTTCTTCTTTTGATACTGGTTCTGTCGCAAAGTATAGTATCATATAAGATTTCTCTTTTTTGTTGAGTAAAGCATCTGGGTTGATTAACCCCTCTTTTAATAAATCCTCATTAATTATTTCGTCTCTCTTCATAAAATTGTTCATTAAAACACTACCTTTCAAAATATATTATTATTTATTCAGTTATATAATATATAATTATAAATATTTTTAGTTTATAACATACTCTTTATATATTTAAGAACCATGTCTTTAACTATTTTATTTAATTTATCTTCTGTTTCTTGTACATAATCATATTGTTTATATTTAGATTCAAACTTTTCAGCTTTCCTAAATTCATCTGATAGTAGTTTAGGTATATTAATACTAGAGAATGAATATCTATTTTCGTCATATTCTCCTGTTTTTATATACATGATTAAATCTTTAGGATTGTTTTCAAACCATAACGCTTTTTTAAAATCAGTAAAATCGTTCAAAGCATATTTCTGAAGTGTTCTTAATAATCTCAAACAATGTGATGCTGATTTCATATTACCCTTTTTGATATATTCATCTTGAAATAATCTAGCATTATTATATAATGAAGTGTATAAGAATGACAAATTAAATCTGGCTATCTCATCTTTCATATTATATATTTCTTCTATTTCTTTAGTAAACATTTCATGTATACTCAAATCAACAGTAAATAACATTTCCATAAAATTACAATTAGATTTACATAATAAATCTGGTAATCTTCTAATATCATATACAGAAAAATCATTATTATTGAATTCAATATTATATGATTTTGTGAATATTTTATGATTATAGATATCATCTATGTTGGGCATTATAAATATTTTTGAATCTCTATCTGAATTTTTAGTATTAAGGTTATAATTATGAGAACCTGTTAGTGCACACAATATTGCTAATCTATTATTAATATCTGTCCTCATTTCCTCTTCATTTTTACAATTAAATCTCTTTGGCATTCTAATCCCCCATTTTTAATTTATTAATAGAGATAGAGATTTTAACCTCTATCCCAACTTCCACAATTGTATAATCTAATTTTTCTTTTTATATATATCATACCTTGCCGAAATCTACTAATTCCTACATAATTAAGTCTATCATTTAATTCTGGTGACATATATTCTTCGATATAAATACCGTTAGCAAGTGAAGCACCTTGTGCAAGATGACATGTACTTGCATAAGAGAATTCAAATTTTTCACCAAGACTATATTTATCTTGTTTAATTTTTTCTTTTTCACTATAAGGAGCCATAAAATATTTATAATCGCATCTTAGATCACTAAATATTCCTGGAAATAATAATGGTTGAAAATCTAATTTAAAAGTATTATTATCATAATTATCTACTCCAGGATTATTCATTACGGTTCCTATCAACCCATTTGCTAAATTAATTCCATCTATTACAGTTTTATAATTATTCTTTCTACATACTACTCTTTCTCCTCTTAATGGTAATTCACTATTACAAGTACCTTTTATTTCTCTAACTCTTTTATTAATTTCATCTCTTTTTTTATTAGTTCCACATATTACTATATCAGATCTCATAATCATTGTATCAGTCAAGTCATCTTCATCTGTTACATAACAATCTCCATAATATCCATAGTTTATAGGTAAACCTCTTCTGGCTCTTCTTGCGAGATATAATATATTTGAGTTAGTACCTTGTCTCATAGGTTCAGTTAAATGATGTACTACACCATCTGTTAAAAATGCAGGTTTCTCAAATAATGGAGGTAATTGGAAAAGATCTCCTGAAGCTATAACTTTTATTCCATGTTTCATAATATCTTTTCTCATTGACATAGGTACAGTTGGAGCTTCATCTATTATCATTAAATCAATATTATCAAAATTACTTTTTATTTTAGGTGTAAATCCTGTAGTGGTCTTGGGTCTATTATAATATGTATTGTAAATTATTTGATTTGTCTGTTTATCTGTCATATATGTATCTACTGGATGATATAATCCTGAATGTAATGTTTTAGCATTAGGGAAACCACTTAGTTTTAAAATAACTGCGGCTGCTCCAGTATATGACATGGCTAATATGCGTTCTAAAGGTATTCTATTTCTAGCTATTATATGTTTTAATACCGTGGATTTACCTGTCCCTGCTTCACCATCTATCTGAAATAATTGTTGATATGGGTCTGCAAAGAATTTCATTGATTCATCTACCGTAAATCCTTGACCTCTATTTAATATTTCATTATACAATTATATCAGTCCTTTTTAGTTATTATCTAAATGAGTTACAACCATTACATTTATTAACATTATTTGAATATAACCTATGTTTATATTAGTATAAAAATCCGTTACCATTTGTCCCTTGGTACTATCATTCTCATCTATAAAATTAACACATAATTTATTCTTATAAGAGTTATTATCTCTCATAACTTTAGTGGATAATATCTTTATACCCTCATTTTCATAATGGTCTACAACATATTGATTATATAGATTTTGTATAAGTTCTGAATTATTTATAGGATCAAACCATATTTCTTTTTTACCATCTATAATGAATCTATCTTCATATGAAAATCTAATATCCTTTCCATTAAATTTAATAGATTCTCCAGATTGTAATATTATATAATTTTCATTTGATATTGCTAATCCTAATTCATTTAATAATTCATATATTACTTCATTTATATCAATTTTTTCTTTTACCATTTCTAATTCCTTCTTTCTTTATATTTTTTATGAATTTGAACATTTTAATAATAATAAGTTTAAGGTGGTGTAAATTATGGAAAATAGTGACATGAAAAATACTAGTATTGAAATATGTATTGCTCTTGAAGATTTTGTCTATGGGAATGAAGTTAAGATATCTATACCTTCCATGCAACCCTTTACAGACAAGCAAAAAATCACAGAAACAAAAAATAAAATAAATGTGTCCAATATTATGAATAAAACATTAAAAGGTTTTAACGTGCGAGATAAGTACTGTAAGAGTACAAATTACATATCTGTCTTAATTCCTCAAGAATTATATAGACATAAAGATTCATCTTATAAAGGTCTGAAAGGTGAAACTTTTGCCATTACATTCTTAGGTGGAAATATAGATAAACCATTAATATTAAGGAGGATATAATTATATGAGTAACCCAGATATAACATACACTCTCAATGAATTTATAAATTCTAAACCTACTTCTGAAATTACTTACGACTTATTATCAATATATCAATTAATAGGAGATACTTATCTTATAACACATAATGTATTATGTGACTATAAAAAAGAAATATTCTCTTTATCTAAAATGGTAATACTAGATGAAGAACAATATATAAAATATGAACAATCACCTGCTATATTAGCTCATGATATATATGGTTCTACTGAACTAGATTATATTATTCTATTTTTAAATAATATATGTGATATGAAAGATTTCAATAAGAAAAAAATAAGAATGATGCATGCTGATGTTTTAGCAGAAATGTTATCAGATATATATAAAAATAATCAAACTATTCTAACTAAATTAAGAAACAAAATATCATAAAAAAGAGTACCTCTATGCAGGTACTCTTGTCATAAATTTTTTCAATGGTATTATATCTTTAACCAAATCAGCTCTATGTCCACAAGATGAATCTGCTAATTTTTCTATATCGAATATGTTTATTTCTGTTCTTGTATCTACAAATTTATTTTGTGAACCTATTACCTCGTCAATAGATCTTATATTTCCATTATAAGGATTTGGTTGTATTTTATTATTAGATTTCTTTTGTGGTTGGTTGTATCCAATAACATTTTCTCTAAGTGAATCTCTAAATACTGGTATTGTAGCATAATAATCTTCTAATAGTTTAGGGGAATTAGGAGATGTATATGGCATGAATATAACAGCTCTATCACTCGCTTTAAACCTTTTCTTTGTTCTCATTACACCTAACCATTTATTACCATTTTGATCCCATTCTTGATTTATCATATAACAACCATCTATATTATTAATCATAACTTGAGATTCTGCAACATTAGCTCTACCTAATACTCTAATTAAATCTGATTTATTACAATTAGTAGCCTCATCTATTTTTGCGGCTGCTTCTCTATTCAGATGGAAATTTGTGATAAATGGAATTTCTTTTAATTGAGAGAATGTTTTCATTTCATTTGCTACAGTTCCTAATTCTAATCTAGTTTCTGTAAGATTTTGAGTAGATCTCATTCTTCCAATATGATCTTGAACTACTGCAATTACTTCCATTCCTTCATCTTCTAAATCTTCAGTCATCTCATATAAATATCCAGTATCAACAGATTTATTAGCTTTATATCTTATTATTATATCTATTGGAGATTCGTCTGATAAATATAACTCTCCATCTGTTACAAGTAAATGTAAAGCCTCTTCAAATGATAATCCTTGAATTTCTCTTCCTGTTGACATTTCGAATAATCTTTCTACAGTCTCTTCAACTGTATTCTCCATTGTAAGATACACAATACAAGGTTTTTTAGATGGATCTTTACATTTGAAATTCTTATTATATTTCTTTAATTGAAGACATATATCCAATAGTGTTAAAGATTTTCCTCCTCCTGTTAGCCCTAATAACATGTAAAGTCTAGTTCCAAAGAAACCTCCACCAAGCATTTCATTAAAACCTTGCCATCCTGTTACTAATTTAGAAGATGGATTTGTTAACTTATCATAAATATCTCTAAAAGAATCTTCTAATATTTCTGGTTTTAATCTAAATTCCAATTCATTTGTAGAGTCAGCTCTAACTCGTCTGAATTTATTTTGCATATCAGCAATAATTCCCTCAAGTTCATTTACCATATATTGTTTTGATACATAATCAGCAGCTTTAAATCTTGTTAATACACTATACATTCTATCTACATCGTTATATATAAAGGTATATTTTAATGCTGAGGATACAGTTTCATTTATAAAATGCATCTCGTCAGAGTTTAAAATAGTAGCAGATGTTATATCTACATCTAAATTATTTGTATCTAGAAAACCACCATTAATATATTGCAATATTAATGTATATTCTTTTAGATTTCTTAGTATTCTTCCCTCTAATCCTTTTCTTATAAAATCTATTCTTTTCTTTTTTTCTATATCTGTTCTATATAATTCTAAATCTATACATTCAAACAGATTTCTCATATTTATTAATTGACTCTTTTTAATAGTTCTATTTTCAGATAAAACATAAGAACACATTAAATCAAGCATTCCTATATCAAAAACTATTTCTACTTTCTTATCAGAAAAAGATACAGTTCTACTTCCATTATTCATAAATTTTTGTCGTCTAGCAACATTCATTCAAACCCCTCCAAAACCCTATCTAAAGTATTGATATGTTTATGATCTTATAATATTAAATTATTTCCAGTATTCTATTATAGATAGCTTAAGAGTAATAATTCAAATATCAATATTCATCATTTAAGATCTGTTTAAATTCATCTACAGTAATAAACTCACTTTTTTCTTTATGATTTACATACATTACAAATTGCTGTTCAGCAGATAAATTATCATCAAATATAAAATCATATTCAGAGAATTTATCATTTAATTCATTAATCATTTTTTGTTCTTCTATTTTTTCTTTATTATTATAATCAAATTTTATATAATTTATATTTCTAAAATATGTTTTCAGAATTCCCAGATTATTAAGTCCATTTTCAGACAAAGGTTTATTGAATTTAATTCTTAAATTATCTACACCCTTACTTTTTAATTGCCATATAAAGTCAGATATAACTTTAGGGTCAGAATTAATAATATCATCTAAAAAAATAGTCTCATATATAAAAGACTTTATAGGTTCAAAATGGACATAATGAGATTGGTCATTCAGATTATGTAATAAGAATATAAAACCTTTTTCTTCTTCTTGTCCATGAGCATATCTTAATGGGGAACCTGTATAATAAATATACCTATTAAAACATCCTGGAATATGTACATGTCCACATATAATAGGTCCTAAACAGTTATTAAAATCATTTATACTGAATGTCGGAGCTTTATATGAGTTGATACCTTCACTTCCATCTTGATGAACTGCTCCTTTAATCATACCATGCATGAATACTCCGTCATATAATCCACTATGTTTTAAAAAATGATTATAATAATCTTCTCCCATATTATACATCTCTGGTATACAGAGTATCTTAGCACCTTTAATATATTCAAATTGTACTTTGGTAACTATTCTCATATCTATATCTGGATCTTTTAAATAATGATAAAATAAAGATAATTGACCTGCATCATGAGAATCTGTACCATCTATTATAACCATTGTAGGATTATTACTTTTCTTTTTACATATATTTACACATCTAGCCACATACATTGCAGCGTATGAAGTTATAGGCGAATTAGTCATTCCTTTTCGATTGAATAAATCTCCATTTATAGATAATACATCGAATTCTATTTCTTCTAATTTATTAAGAAATTGTTCTTCTAGTATATCATATTGTATTTTTGGATCTAATGCACCAAAATGAACATCAGCGGTATGTATTTCACGTAAAATAGGTCTAGTATTTATATTATATCTATTCATATCATATATCTCTTCTTCTAAAGAAACTCTTCTCATAAACTCTTTCAATATAATCACCTCATTCGTAAGTTAAGGATAAAATAAGAAGGTACAATTAAGTACCTTCTATATTATAATAATGAAATTTAGGAGCATAATTATTTAATCATCAAGATAAATTACCAGTATCTATAATTTCTCCATCTTCATAATAGTCATTAAAATGGATAGGAATTTCGTCTCCTGTATTAATATAAGATTTCATCCAATAATCTTTTACAATTCTCATCATTCTATATTTTAAATCAATGTCGTTAGATACATAATTCGTAGATATATTAGATGTTGAATATAACGATTTAATATCATCTTCTGTTAATTTATTAATTATAGAAGATAATAAATTAGAATTATCTTTAAAGTATGAATACAAAATTTCATCTTCCTCGATAAATTGTATTATAGATACTTTGTTAACAATTTGTCCTGATGTAGTTTTTATATTGAATCTATTAGAGTCAATATTATTTATTTCTGTTAGAATTGTCTTTCTTCCGTCTATAAATATCATGTATAATTCATTATCAAATGGATATTTCAATTTACTAGAATCTAATAATATGTTACCAGAGTTATTTATTGCGTCTATATTCTCATATACTTTTGATAATATATTTCCGACATATATAACTTCTATTTTATCATTAGGTAATATCTCTTGATCTAGATATACTCCTATATTATAGAAAGGATCTTCTGAATTATATATGGTCACATCATATGAAGATATATCTATATACTTACCATTTATGAATATCATATAACATCTTTTTTCACTACACATTTTAAATTCATCAGGTAATATTATTTCTGTTATAGATGTAGATTTATTGTTATATATACAATGATATCTAAATTGGTGCTTAGATCCAATGTATAATGTTTTATCATAATAATATGAATCTTTTAATTTTAAGTCTACTTTATCTTCAGATACTCTAATAGCTTCAAACTCTACATTATAAATAATATTATCATTCCTTTCATGATTATATAAATGTGTATGAGGTGTGGGTGATGCTAATATCATATCATCTATATTTATAGACGGACTTAATGTAATAATATCATCTTCACCAGACCATAATTTAATTCCTGTTATACCATTATCAACATTAGATACACATAATATTTCAAAGATATCAGTATATTTCACGTTATCTAATCTAAATAAGTATTCATTATTTTTATAGATAGAAGATTTATAATGCTCATATAAAAATCCATTTTTAAATATTATAAAATAGCAATCTATGATATTATTTCGTCTTCTAGATAAATGTACAAAACCATCTGTTTGCATACATCCTATTAATTCTTTACCAGTATATGATTGTGTAGATATATTAGATTTAGTTTTATATATCTGATTCATTAACTGAGGATTGTAATCCATTATATATCTTAGACTATTACTCATATTAGTTTCTATATCTTTAGAATTGGTCATCTCAAAATCTAATCTTTCGGATATAGAATTAAAAAAATCTATATTCTGATTAGCTAATAATCTATTAGTCGCAATATTTTTATTTATAATAGTATTTTCATTATCTTTTGGGGTATTACCAATTTTATAAGCAAATGCTAATATACTAACAAATATTGACTTTGGGGTGGACACATTAAATGTATTTAATATATGTGCAGTTACACTTGAAGAATCATATATTAAACCATCGTTAAATACAAACAAGTTATCTATTTCATACTTATAATCTAATGGTAGATTAAATTTATTATCAGAGTAAACAGTATTCTTATATATATCTATATCTGGAATATTATTTAAAGAAATTGTTGTATACATCTTACCAGATGATGGTGATGATACGAATAAATCTGTATTAGAATCAAAAAAGAATATACAATTAGATTTAGGTGAAGTTACATTTTCTGTATAAATAGTATTTATTTCAGGTATTACTATTATATCTAGTGTATAAATTTCTCCTACATCTTTCATATTCTTAATTATCAAATATGAATAAAAATCATCTTTTACTAATGTAATATCTGACCATTTTATAAACTTACCATTTATGAATAATAATATTGGATATATATCTTTTTGTAACACAGCATCTTGAAAAGATAAGATATAAGTATTTGATGTGGAATTTGGTATATTAGTATATGGTAAATCTTGTGAGACTAATATTTTAGAGAATTCAACGGCAGGGTTATAAATCTTCCCGTCTAATCTATAAGAATATTTTTCTATAGGATTTAGATCTACTCTATAAGGTATTTTAGAGTTTGCTAAATTCTTTATATTACTTTCTGTATAGAATTTAAGTTCATTAATTCTATCTATTATAATATCTTTCATTATTTAATAGCACTTTCTATAATATTTAATACACCTTTAGAGAAGTTTACCATATGAGTTCCACATTGCTTTTCAATTGCTGGTTGATTATTTAAGAATTGCCCATTATATGCGTTTGTAATCATATTGGCAAATGCAGGAAATAATTCTAATGCAAATTGTGTCCCTTGTCCATATAAATATATCCATTTATTCACTATTACATCTAGGGTAATTTTATCATTTACACATAGGTCAGATATTCCATGTATAAATGTTTTTATATTAGTATAATTTTCATTCTCAAACTTTATATTTAAAATTTCAATTTCTCTATCACTTAATCCAGATATATCTTTACATATTTTATAATGGCTGTCTGATAAATCTTTATTCAATACTGTTTTCAAATAATATACAGAAGATATATACATTATTTGATCTCTCATATTACCATTAACTGATACTTTAACTAGATAATCAATTACATAAGTAAATAACTTACTAAAACACCAAGCTCCTTCTGATATCATATTTCTATCCATTATTATTCTCTTAGGATCAGCATAATAGATATACTGAGTAGCTCCATTTACTAAATAAGCTAATAATATATCTATAGACCTAGGATTACATTTATATACTCCATTATCGTTTGTAATAAGAGTAGTTACGTCTATAAACACTTTTTTCTTTTTAGTTTCTCCTGGTCTAATATCAGTCGCAGTAATAACCTTAAATGTTCTAGGTAAAGGTAAATTATTTTCAGATATCATTAATACTATATTATCAGACTTTAATATATTTAATATAGCAGCACTTGTTTGTCTTCTCTTAACATCGTATTCTATATCTTTAAAAGAGTCTTCTGTTTTATCAATTTCATGTGACGTTCTTATAAATTTCATTAATTGTTCATTATAAGTTTTATCTACTAATGAATATAAATAAGTGTCTGAATATGATTTAGTTAACTGATTGACTGTAGTCGTATCTGATTCTTGTAAATAAGCTATCCTTCTTTTTGTAATCATTTTTAAAGCTTCTTTTACAATATCAGGTCTATCATTTGGATCTATAATTTCTTGAGTATCTTCTTTTATAATTTCGGTGTCTGCTTCATTGTATGGAATAATTAATGACATATCAACCATTTCATTCATATTATCTCTTCCTTTCTTTTCTATATAAGATTGAGTCTGTTTTGTCATACTTGTTTGTTTTTGAGATAATATATCTATTTCTTTAGATATAGAAGCACAACTCTTTATAACAGCAACTTTTAATTGGTTAAAGTTATTTACATTTACTTCTTTTACTTGAGCAGATTCTAACGAAATAAATGATACTTTATTATTATGGAATTCTGCATCTGGATTACTTACTCCTGTAAAGAATTGTCTTATCTTATTAAACAAAGCTCTAACAAAAGCTATAGCATTTTTAAATAAATAAATTAATGCTTGTAATATTTTCTTAACAAGTGTTTTTAATCCTTGCCATAAATCTCCTATTATACCTTCTTCTAAATACTCTTGATTTTCCATTAAATAGAAATATGATTCTTCTAATAGTTGTTGATTATTATAATCTATTTCATTAGCTTCACAAAAATCTATTAATTTTAATTCAGTAGAAGTTATATCCCAATCTAAAGATTCTGTTACAATTTCATTATTTTCATTGTTATCTACAGAACTTTCGGCAAATAATGTATTTTCTGCATTATGAATAATTACACCTTTATGTTTTAAAACGTCATTAGATAATTTATAATGACCTGGATTACATGACATTAAAAATATCTTTTTAAATCCTTCTTTTATTAATTGTTCACATAATTCATTTATATCAGTATAAGGTCCACCATGCTCAGTCTTGATATTTTGTATGCCCCATTTTCTATTTTTTTCTTCCTCAGAATTAATTTCCTTTTCTTTATCCTGTATTGATTCCATATCTTTAACCCGTTCAGTTCTTTTATCTTCTAATTCTTTTATATTTTTATTATAATCTAATATATCTTTAGCTGCATCTTTAAATTTAGGAATATCTGATTCTTTTATATGATACCAATTCAGTATAAATTTTTTACCATGATCATCTTCATGATCATAATTTATTATTCTTTCTAATACAGAATCTCCACTTGATAATAATCTTTTAAATGTATCATTATCATATTGTTTTTCTAATTGTTTTTTCATCATTTTGATTTGTTTATCGACATTACTATATTCTTTATTTAGATTTTTAACATGATCTTGGTGTTGAACAACTTTATCTGTCCATTCTGAACTATGATCTGACCCATGTCCTAATACGACACAATCATATCTCATTAATAAATGTATTAAACGATCGATTTTACCATATCTTTCTACATCTCTTAAATCTTCATTAGTTATAAAAGCAACACCAAATCCTAATGATCTAAGATCTACCATATCTGGTCTAGGTTTAAATTTCTTTTCATTTTTTATAATTAGCTCTTTTATCATCTTTATATTGGAACCTGATATTTTTGAATCAGAATGAGATAATCCTTTAGTTAAAGATTCCGCTTCCTCCGAAGATATTCCAAGAATTTGATAATTTGTTCTAAGCATTTTCTGAAGTAGTGTTATAATCTTATTATTATAATTTATTCTTAATTGTAATAATTTTTTTATCTGTTTAGGATCTTCTGAAATTTCAAAGAAAGATTCTAATAAAAATCTTTTTACTTTTTCTTCTGGGAGATTACCTTTCTCGTTATCAGTTAATTCTGAGAATATATTTATAATAGCACCCTCAGGACCAATACGATCTTCATTACTATTACCTTTAATTATTTTATCAAATTCAAAATTAATATAATTTTTATATTCTTCTACTATATTTTCAGATTTTTTAATTAATTCTATTTTTTCTTTTTCAAATCTTTCAGGAAATACATTATCATTTGCAGATAATACCCCTTTTGATTGTAGTGAATATTTTTCATCTTCATCGGTACTATTAACAGTCAAATCTATATCTTTTTCAGACATACCTTGATTTTTCATAGATGTTATAACATCATCCTTCAGATAATCTGGCATTACACCTAAATTTATATCTCTCCCATGTACATTTTTAGATTCTTTTATTATTTGTTGTAAAAATTGACCCATTAATCATACCTCCTTAAAAAAGAAATAGAGAATGGTTTACCATTCTCTAACTCTTATAGTATCTCCACCTACTCCTGATTGCAAAGCAATCGCAAATGGATTTTTTATTATATCACACACCATGAAATATAAATGCGATACATCTCCAATAGATTGTTTTGAATTGAATACTATAACAACTCTTTTATTATTCAGAATAGTAAAACTATAGTTATATCCTAAATTATAAGTATTAGAAAATATATCAACTTGATCAAATGGATTTGCATTCTTAGATATCAATAGTTTGATACAATCTTTTCCTGACCCAGAGACAGTTGTAGGTATTTGACTATTATAATCTGATAAAGATAAGAAATATCCAGCTTCCAATTTTAATTGTTTATATATTAAATAAGATTGAATATTAGAAGAGGTGATATCTTTATGTAATAATAATCCACTTATTAATCCTCCTTGTATATTTACTTTTACATTCATATAAAAATATTTAGAGGATTGTGAATTGGTCCAACTCATATAAACAGAAGTATCATCTATAGCTACCATAGATAGATTGCTTAATAAATCTGTAGCGTCTGTATAGAAATTCTCTTGTAAATCACAAAAAGACATATCAGCATCGTTTACTATTATAATAAAACAAATTATAGTTCTACCTGATAATATACTACACATAATTTGATTATTACTTATTTTACAAATCTTATTAAATGTATAATTAGGATAAGTTCTATTAGACATAACTGATAATATATTAGTAGAAAAATTAAAATAAGTACATTTGGTATCAGTACCAACTCTCCATAATAATATTACTTTATTAGATCCAATATCAATAGTATATAATTGTAATATAGAACTTGTTTCCGATTTAATATATTGAGAACCAGATATAATATTTATTTGAGAATCATTTATCTGTAAATGTTTCACATTCAATATATTATCTGTAGTGGAATAAGATACTATATAATTAGATCCTATCTTTGTTAATGTAAATAAAGAACAATTAGATGCTAATTCTGTATAACTTGTATTATCTATGTCAATATAAATATTTTTAAGATTAACGACTTTAGCTCTTAATGAATTATCATATTTCCAAAGAACAAGAGTCGAATCTTTATCTATTTCAACTATTTCAACCTGTCCATTAGAATAGAAGATAGGTTGTTCTGTCTCATGTAAAGACATCATTTTTAGATGTGGTCTTTTAGAACAGATTGTACCATCTTCCAATTTATCCATCAATTGACCTTTAGTTATATTTTCACCTGCCGATATTTGATACTTACTAAGGGTAGTACCAAGGATATTAACACCTCCCTTACCCTGTAACATAAAAGAATCTTTTGTTCCATTATATCTAAATTCATATATACCTTCAGGTGATAAATCGCCTTCTAATAATGATAATCCATCTGGAGTTACCATAGATTTTTGAGATAAAGAATTAATTCTTAAATAAGGATCAGAAATATTACCTTCACCCGATTTTATCTTTAAAATAACTTTCATACCATCAACATATTCAAGTAATGTAGAATCATCTACATCTAATGTATATAATTCTCCGACTCCTGTTATATTAGTTTTATTAGGAGTACCATATATACCACATCTTACATAATCATTATTATTTACTTTCTTGGCTACAACTAAAACTAATTTATCAAAATCAATTTGTAATACTCTTGCGTTTATTAATTTTGCAGTATTAGCACCATAATTAGCATCACCATTTATCGCTGTTGCCAATTCATTTAGTTGATTTAATAATTCGGGTGCTCCTCCAATAAGATTAGTAAACATAGAATCTATTTGAGATTTACTATAACCATTATCGGTAGTTAATATCTTTAATAAAGTATTCTTACTAATAAACATTCTTTGATCTGATTCGGTTATCATTTCTGCTGGATGAGTGTTTGGATGAGTATAATGAGTAGCATATTCTTCTATATTCTTTAATTTCTCTTTTTCGTTCGGAGTGAAGAATATTTTTTCTCCAGTTTCAGTTATATAATCAGCCGAAAATTCTAAATATGGAGATAGTTTTTCTGTTGTAATAGATCCATCTATAATATTTTGACTTCCTAATGCAACTAATGAATTTAGATCATAAGATGTCTTGTAATAAAATATTAGGGTAAGCATTTCATCTTTCATAAATGAAACTTCTTCATCTTTTAATACTAAATAACTACCATTTATTATATATCGCTTTGATTGATATTCAAAATCATTTTTTACCACACATAACATATCTCCATTAGCAAAGTCAAAATTCTCTTTTGGAAATGGTATATAGATTGTTCTTGTATTATCAATCTTTACTGTAACATATACAAATTTAACTCTAACAACAGTTAATAATTTAGTCGGATCTAAGGATTCATCTAAAGTTAATCCTGTTTCTGTTAATATTTGATTTTGTGTAGATACAATTGCTGCTAATCTATTATCTATAGATTTAATAACACACACTTTATATGAGTCTAAAGAACTAATGATAGTATTAACTTGAGTTGTATTTAATATATTTATGAAATGATCTACATTTATACCATATATTTTTGTAGTAGATAAATCTACATATAATTTATTAATGAGTATACTATCATATGCATCCATTATTGAATTATAATTTGTAAAGAAAATACATGAATTAGTAATTTCTATCCTAGAGAAATCTGAATCATCATAATATACTTTTCTATATATATCAGTTGATATAATTATTTGACCTGCTATAATAGGTTGAGTTGAGATTTCTTTCTCTTTCATTTTTTTGATATCTAAATTAATCATAATAATACTCCTTTCCTACTCTAAAATTATTAATATGTTCAATTGGTAAAATATCAGCTCCTTTTGAGAGCTGATATAGGTTTATTTATCAACTACTACTGTATAGTATTCTGTTGCGTTATTAATATCACTATTATTAAATTGATATACTTCAGATGAAGCTAGCCATGTAGTACCATGATCATATGTAACAAATTTATATATATGATTTACATTTTCTTTTAACTTTGAATTTGCAATTGATTTCCATAAACAATTATCTGAAAATGTGATAATAGGTACAGTATTATTTGTTTTAATATTCCATTGTATTTGACTAAACTCATCTTGTGTTTTGGGTAATATAACTCTAAAATCTCTTTGAGGAAAGATAGTTTTTTGTCTCAATGATGCTTGTAAATATACTTTTCCTGCAACAATATTTTGTGTAGTACAAGAATATATATTACCATCTGTGGGATTTTCAGAAGAGTTATCTCCACTATTATTAATATTAGTACTATTACCAACCCATATAATAGTATTACCTATTTTTACAGGACTAGTATTGTCAGCGGCTGTATCAAATCCATAAATCTGTACAGATTTATTTTTTATAGATAAAGATTTATTATCTATAGTATTCTCTTTCTCTATATATTTGATATTCATACCTAAATCAATCATTTGTACTGAATTGTTTGTCTTATTGTATAGTAGGTTTACAAAATCTTGTAGATTTACTGTACCATAATTCTCTATATTTACAGTAGAATTTTTAGCGTCAGCATTGTTTATTAAATCTATGATTTGTTCAGTTATATCTATAAAATTTATATCTTTATCCGTTATATATAATCTGTTTATTTTTCCATCTCCATCGTAATTAACCAGTAATTCATTAGGACCAGCTTTATGTTTATATTTATAATCTAATGGGGTAGATGGTATTCTTTGCAATCCTCCTGTCATAAAATAACCTCCTTTAATTTATAATTATCTAAATGTTCAATATTGTAAATACTTAGCAATAGTACAACTTTATAGTAAATTATTTAAGGAGGAATTAAAATGAACCTATATACAGAGAATATATTAAAGAGAACGTTAGAGTTAATTGAAGATGAAAAAAGTAAATATTTTGGTAATAAATTACCAGCAGCTCTAACTCAACAACCAGTCTATAAATTAGCTTTGGAAAAGAATGAAGAATTACAAATAGCTACATTATTAAGCTCATTAGAATCAGAAGGTTTAATAATAGCTTATACTGAAGATACTATTAAATATTATCTTGAAATTAATTGTACTAAATACTTTTTTGATAGAGAAAATAAAGATGTAGATTATAGTGAGTATCATTGTCCTGATTATAGAAGACATTTTGATAATTATGATGAAAAAGATAAATGCGACATTAGACCAACAGGTATTAATCCTGATAAGATAACTGAAAAAGATATTATAGATATACAGACAAATGAATTAATAGTTCAGATTAAGAAATCTGTATTATATAAAAAAGGGATAGAAATTGAAGTTAAAGAATTATCATATAGTTGCGGATCAAATGGTAGTTACGATTATAATAAAATATTCAATTATATTTCTACTATAGGATATAATATAGAAATAACTATTTCAGATGCTGGTGAAGCTAGAGTAACTTTTATAAAGTTTAATTTTATGAGTAAATAAGGAGATATAATATATGAGTATAGATAAAAATACATATAATACAATATTAGGACTAACAGAATATTTTTATAAAGAGTATAAAACTGAAGATAATCCAGAAGATTTCGATGTTATGACATTAAATTTTATTATATTCTCATTATATAATTATGGGGATGACAATACAATATTTAAAGAGATATTTGTAGATAATGAGAAATGGCTTGTAAAATCAAATGTTGTGCCTGCACCCATACCATCTCATTACAATAGTACTATTCCTATAGGAATTACAGAACAAGCTATTATAACAAATCAAAATATTACATTTATTTTAGAATTTTGTTCTGGTCCTAGATGTAGTTATAAAGTGAAATATTTAAACGAAAATAATAAAGAAATATTTGAAAAAATATGTAAAACTATTATTAAATTATATGAGGAGAAATATATTAATGATAAATAAATTATTAGATAATTTAAATAAAGATGTAATAGATTCAGATCATTACACTTATAATGGAATTAATGTACCTAGGGTTACACACATATTATCTCTTATACATGAAGAGTATCTTATGAAGTGGGCTAATAATATAGGATTATATCAAAGAAGAAAATATACAGATGAAAGAGATAAAGCTGCTTATCTAGGAACACAAACTCATAATGGTATAGAGAAGTATGTAGAAACTGGTGATTATAATATAGGTGATATAAAAGATTTTGATGATACTAATATAAAGAAAATAGATAATGGTATTAAATCCTTTGAAATGTGGTATAATGATATGACTTCTCATAATAAAATAGAAATAATATCTATGGAAGAAAGATTAACCTGTGCTTATTGTGGTGGTACATTAGATATGCTCTGTAAAATAAATGATGTGGTTTATTTAGTAGACTTTAAAACAAGTAATCAAATAGGTTATAAATACTTCATGCAACTGGCTGCTTATAGATATATGCTTAAATTTGTAAAAGGTATAGAATTAGGAGGATGTATAATACTCCAAGTAAGTAAAAAGAAAGTGGAATATACAGAATATACTTTAGATTTATTACATGATAAATTTCATTTAGATTTTATTAATCAATGTGAAACTACTTTCTTTTCTACAGTACATACTTATTATAATAGAATCATAACTGAAAATATGTATAAAGAGTATTTATTAAGGAGGAATTGATATTAATATTGTAAATATGAATTCAAAATATAAAATTATAGGAATATATAAAATATTCTGTATTAAATTATTAGGTAAGAAAATACATATAAAAGTTTTAAAAAATATTTTAAATAAAATACAATATAGAATGTATGATTATCAATTCTATATTTCAAATGAAATGAGAATGCGAGATTCACCAATTCATATGCCTAGTATTTGTACATTTGAAAGATTTAAATTTCTAGGAGATTATAAACCAATAAATGGTAAATTAAAAATAAATGGATTGGAGGTAAAAAATAATGGAGAACGATAAAGAGATTTCAAAAGAAACATCATCTGATATTATATATGATTTTTCAAATTGCGGGGATAATAATAATAAAAAGGCAGTAGAAGATATTATAAAAATTATAAAAGAGGAGTGTCCTAAAATGAAATATGAGTTTCCAATTCCAAACAATAAAGTTACAGTTGAATCTTTTGAAATTAATATAGATAATAAAGATACTAAGGAAATTTCAATAGAATTTAATGGATTACCAGTGACTGGTGAGGTTATAAATTTAAAAGCTAAAGAAATATTATCACATTTAAATAGTATCAATAAAAGATATCAAGAATTAGAATTGGATTTAGCATGGAAACCTGTTATAGATAGAAATTATAGATTATTATCTAAAGAAGAGTTAGAAAAAAGTTTAGACAATCCAAGGATTAAAGAATTATTACAAACAAACATGTTTAAAATAGAATTTCCTTATGATAATTCATATAATATTGAAAAAACAATGACTATAGATATGAGTAAAGAGATTGGATATATTAAGTCTATAGATTTAGAAAAAAGAAAAGTTACTGTTATGATAAAGAATGAAATGTATTCAGTAATATCATATTTTGAACCTGTGGTATACTTTAATTATTTAGGACAATCTGAATATATTCAAAATGAGGATGTTTGTTATAATAGATTATACGATATGACTATAGGAAAGGTTGGATTAATGAGGAGAGATTTATCTAGTTATCATAACAAATAAATTGGACAAGCCTAAATAAAAAAATGAATGGAGAGAGATTAAATGAATATTAAAGGGTTATTAAATAAGAAAAGGGAAATTATCGAATTAAATAGAGAGGAATCTAGAAATACTATCAAGAAGAGATTAGAAATATTATCAAGAAAAATAGAAGAAGATAAAGATCTGCAAACTGAAATATTATTGTTAAATGTTTTGGCAAATGATTACATATTTATAATTACAGATCAATTCTTATTATGTAGATACATAGATACATTTAATGGTTGTACATTCTCTGGACATTCTATTAAAGATGAAAACGGTTATAAAGAGATGAAATATAATGTTAAATTCGATGGTATAATTATAGACAAACATCCACTTGCTCTAACAGTATTTACTGATTATATAAAAGATCCTTACTTCTGTATAAATTATGATGAGAAAACTGATGAATATTCTTCTAGTACAATATATAAGGATCTAATAAATCTTTAATGCAATATAATTTAGAAGAATTTAATACTATAATAAAATATGTAAAGGATATGAATATACAATCTGAAAAAGGTATTGTATATTCAGAACCTTCTACTTTGATATTATTTGACCAATATAATATTCTAGAGATTTGTCATAATGACACTTATTTCAAAATTAATTTTACAGATGTACATAATAATCATATACTCAAATATGTAGTTAATAGTAATTTTACTTATAAAAGTAAAAATAAAGAACTTAATAAATTAATAGATAAGAGGTTCAATCAAATAATTCAATTAAGGGAGGTATACAAAATATAATGAATATTTGGTTTGCTAAAACTACTCTAATATTTAATACAAGGAATTTAAAATTTAATTTTATCAAAAAACTTTATATAAGAATAATGTATATATTTAAATACAAATATAAGTATATAAATAATTTACAATTATCTTTCGAAAATCTATTTATATTATTAGAATATCATAATCATAATATTAATATAGGAGATATTCATATAAGAAGTAATCTAAAATTAAAAAACATAATATATATAGACGATAAAGAATATTCTATAAGACTAGATATAGATAAGATATCATGGATGATGAACCTAAGGATTAAAGATTTATCAACAAATAATATATATTATTTGGAACACTCTTTAAATGAAAATATAGAGAATCTGGTATTCCAAGATCAAAAAATATATTCATTACTTAATCATATATTTAAAAAAGTATTTAGTGATTTTATTAAAGAATAATAAATGAGGGTTTATAACCCTCATTATTTTATGGATTTTGAACATATTAGTAAAAATTAACTTTGAAAGGAGAATATATTTATGGGAAAATTACAAATAGAAGATTGTAGTGATTCACTTCAAAAAATCATAAAAAGCACTCAAGGTGGCATTGGTTTTCTTAAGAAGAGTAAAACTATAACAACAGAAGTGAGTAAGGTTGTAATCGATATTCCATTGTATAATAAAAATATAGACCTTCTAATGGTTCATGTAAATGGGTCTTATATTGAGTATATAAACGATTATACAATAAGTACAGATAGTGGATATATAGAATCATTAACAGGAAAAACATGGAAAGGTACAGGTGCAATTCCTCTTATATTTGATTTTGTAGTGTTTAAAGCTATACTTTTAGATAATGTTAGGATAGATGGTAAATTGATATATGACGGCACTATTCCATTCTCAGCAATGGATTCCAGATTTATGTCTCTATTTATTAATGAACTGGAAAAAAATTATACAATAGATGGTAAAGTAATTAAAGCTGGTTCTATAAATTATTCATCTATGAGTAATACATTTATTCAATCACTACAAACAGTTATAAACAAAGCCAGTTTATCTGTAGAAGGTATAGTACAACTATCAAGTAGTGTATCATCAACAAATGAAACTATGGCTTCTACTCCTAAAGCTGTTAAGACAGCCTACGAAAAAGCTATACTGGGAGATCTATTTGGTGTATGTAATGCAACCAGTACAAATATTAATTATAATGTCACAATTGATATACCAGGAGTACAGACTTATTATGATGGTATGGAGATAAAAATAGTTTTAAATGTTGAATGTGGAGAATTACCTACTGTTAATGTAAATGGATGGGGTAATGTTAGAATCAAACAAGGGGAAGATGATATAGTTGCAGGAGATTTAAAACCTTATATTCCGATAACTTTATTAAAGTATGGTAGCTATTTTTTTTACAAGGCTAGTAATCGTTTAGGTAATAGTGATGTAGTCACTGACCCTAATCCAAAAAATCCCACTTGGATTACTAGCATAGCGTGTAGTGGTGTACCTCAGATTGTTCGAATTAAAAATTATGCTCAAGTATATGTAGTACATGATGAAAATTTATATTTATTAGATTGTAAAAAGAAAAAGGAAACTTTTTTAGGATCTGGTTATAGAAATAAAGCTAGACCAATAACGATAGACAATACACTAAAAGAATGGAATGGATATTGGATTTATGGTACTAAGTTATTCAATAAAACAAATAATGTATTTGTAAGAGATTTTTACGATGGAGTGGGACATGCTACAACTGAACTATATACATATGGGTATGATTCAAAAGGACATTCAAAACAGCGAACATCTGATTTTTATAATGATAATTATCTAATATTAGATGCTGTTAATAATAAATTATATCTAATAAAAGCTTTGGCTAACCTAAACAATTTTTATAGTAATTTATATTCATATTCATCTACAGGAAAAGGTTGCGAAATTGCTATACCATATAGATTTGAGATATATTCAGTAAATAGTGATTTATCTTTAACATATAAATCTACAATACCTGAAAGTGATACAACGTGGGGCAATAGTAATGTGGGAATTGGACCAGAGATTATTTCTATAAAAGATGATATTATATATATGAAATGTACCACAAGAGCAGATGAAACTCCAACGCTTCATTATGATGATACTGGTCTAGATATTTCATTAACAACAACAGTTTTACCTACTATAAGTAGATTTACTAAATATTCATTATCATCTGGAAACGAAATATTAGCATTATATGGTGCACCAACAGCTCCACATATCGCTGGTAGATATACTGAATATACTAGTACAGATAGTACTGATTCTTTTAATGTTTCTGTTATTAATTCCCCTTATGGAGATAGATTTATTAATATAATGTATGACTATAGATATAATCACGATGCTAAATCTTCTAGTGATAACAAACAAATTGAAAAATTTGAATATAAAATATATGATATGTTATTAGATAAAGAAATTTATTCATATCAATATAAAGCAAGTGATTCTGGTTCTAATATACATTTACCATATCCATCTAATGATTATATTGTTGCTAATTCAACCAATTTATGTAATAATCCTTTAGAATTTATAAGCTATATGGGCATACATGGTTATAAAAAAGATACTTCTGTATATTATAATGAAATTAATACTATATATAACTACAGTGTTATAACAAGTGCATATGCCATAGGTATAAATTCCAGTAATACTGATAAATATTTTAATATTTTTAATAATAAAGTATTATCAAAAGATGAATATTATTCTTTGATGTATAATACTGGTCATACAACAATATCTATACAAATTGATATATGGATAGCAACCAATAGTGAACGTACTATATTAGTATACGATTCGGTAACAGGTAGTTTTAAAAGCGAGATACATCGATTTATAGGCGAAATTGATAATGGTGTGATCAGTTATATCGATACTTATAATTATATATCCAATACATCTTATATAATTGATCAAGATTATACACATTATGGTCTTTACCCATACTATGATATTTGGAAAATATAAAAGGAGGTTAATATATGGAAATTACATTGATAAAATCATTATATCTTAATTTTAATTCAATTAAATTAAAACAAAATCAATTAATATATGCAACTGACACTAAAAATGTTGTATATGATATTGATAATAAACTTAGATTTAGTTTATCTTGTACTAGACAATATATAACAGATTCTGATAGATTAAATTCTACACCACAAGAGAATATAATATATATTGTAGTAAATGATAATCAGATGTATAGATATTATAATGATTTAGGTTGGTTAAATATAATAGATTTTGAAACTGTACAAGATTTAATTATATCAGCAGAAGAGTTAATCCCTATGGTAATAGAAAACAATGGAATCAAATATGCACCTAAAACATTAGCTCAATATATATATATGAATGATGGTTCTACTTTACAATCTAATATAGAGTCTCTAATGAAAAAAGGTTCTAAAGTTATATTGAGATGTGACACTAAGCATGTACAATTGAAGTATGATAAACAAAAACTAATAGATATTCCATATCCTATACCAAACTACGATATATATACTTTTCCGATATTAGTCATATTAAGAAAAGAGAAATTAGACATAGATGTATATGCTCTAGGAAAAGATCAATTAATACTTAGTGATTCTATTATTGATGCTAATAAAAAAGATGATGTGGTTACTTTTATATTTGTATATGCAGAAACTTTATCAGATAGCTCTTTAGATTGTGAATCTATAAATGGAGTTAGGATATTTAAAGGAGCTAATGATCTTGCTTTAGATTTAAGACAAGATAAAGATTTGATGATAAATACAACATATGGAGAAATAAAAGAATGGTGTTTTAATACTCAGGAATGGAAAGTGTTATTCTCTAATAGAAAGAGATTAGTAAAAAGGATAGAAAATATAGAGACTTTTACAAAACCAACAAATTATGTTAATATTAATATACCAGGATTTGATAGTGAGAAGGATTCTTTAAAAGTAACTAAGAATGGTATAGAACTAGATGAGAGTGTAGATTACTTTATATCTGGAGATAATACTTTTATTAAACCACCCACAGGAAATACATGGGATGTGACTGATAAGACTACTTTTAAATTTGTCGTTTATAAGAATTTACCATTGACTACCTATGATGAATATGATAATGATAATTTTAATGAGAATGAAATCGTCAATTTAAAATCAGAATTAGGTGGTTTAAGGAGTGAAGTATTGGCTTTAAAAGATATAATATCGAAATTTAATATATAATAAATATTATATAGATATGGTAAATATAACCATATCTATATTTTATGCTAGATTAATACAAAACATTTAGTTAAGGAGGATTCTATATTTTAAGATTATTGAAAGGGGGATTTATTATGTCATTAAAAGATAAAATAAAAGTAAAACAAATATCCATTTTATTATTTACAACAATATTAATATCTTTTCTGTCTTTATACTCTACAGCCATTTCATATAGTAATATTCAGAATATTAAAGAGACAAAATTTGAAACTGAATGGAATTATGTAGTAACTGTACTAAAAGAGAACCAAAATAAAGCAGATATACAAACTAGTTATATAAAAGATAATATAATAAAAGATACTACTTCATATTATGGATCTAATAAAGATTTATTAAAGTATGATATGGAAAATATGTCTTTAGACAGTAGTTTACTAAATATTTTTGATAAAAATATGAAAGGTAAATTTATTAATAAAGATAATGATAATAATGATTTTTTTGCTATATCGACATGGCAAAAGAATTTATTCATAAAACTTAAAGGCTTGATTTTTTATGATAAGTCTATAAATTGTATGTCTGATAGTGGTGATGAAAAAAGATCATTTGATACTGAATTAGAAAAACATTATAATTATGAATTAGGGTATGATGCATTTGAAAAATTATCGACACAATATAAAGGTGATGAACCTATATTCTTTGAATATCTACCTAGTGAAAATATAAATCATATAAAATTAAAAACTGCTTCATTAGATGGACTTAAATCAGTATTTAAAGCTGAAGGAAAAGATGGTCTAAAAACATATGAGATTTTAAATCCTAGACGTATAAATGATGATTCCGATTTATTAGGAAATCAAAAGGTTACTAATTTAGGAATTTACAATCAAGAAAATAGACAGATAGTCATTGTGCAAGGTTTTTCTTTGTATGATGCTATAATGATGAATGAGGTAAATTATTTATCAATAGAAAAAAGTTTTGAAATGCAAATAAATACTGAGACATTACACAGTATATTTAATATAACACTTACATTAGTTATATTTATTTGTGGTATAAAAATACAAAATTTAACTTCTGATTTAGAAGTGGAAGTAGATGATGAAAACTTGATTAAAAGATAATATAAATGGAGGTGCTATACCATATGAACAATATGAACTTCGATCTTATAGTATCTCAATCATTAAACATGATTTTGCAATTCTCTATAGCATTCGTTCCTATATTAATAGGCGTTTATGCAAAGGAATCATATGATCTATATAATAAGAAAAAAAGGAAAATGAAATTAGGTAGTATGATTCCTACTGCATTAACTTTATCTTGTGTATTAGTGGCAGGAGTGTCTTATGGTATAGAGAAATTTGGATTAACATTTTCATTTACAATATTATTTTTAATTGGGGCTTTCAGTACAAAAATATTGGAGATGATATTTAATGGACAGATATTAAAAATATTATTTAGATTTATCGGTAAATCTAAAGGAAATTTGCAAGAATCAATAGATGAGATATTAAAAGATAATACTAAAGATAAATAAGGTAAAATAAAGGATGGGTAAAACCATCCTTTATATTTTATAAAATTTTTTCTACTTCATCTAATACATATTTAGATTGAGATTTTATCTTTATAGGGAATCTTGGAATACCATAATTATATATCAAGTGAAGGTTTTTTACATAATCTGTCTTAGATAATTCTTCTTCAGCTTCTAATAATTCTTTAATATCATTTACTTTTTTAGCCACTATAGTATCTAAAATTTCTACCATGGATTCTTTATCTTCATTTAAAAATGATATCATTTCAGAATTCATTACATCTAATGTTTCATATATTGAAATTATTCTATCTACATTTGGTGCTCCTTCTATAATTTCTAATTTATCATCGAATAATATATTATTGAATATAATATTAGAATTTATATTAGTGAATAATAGGTATTTATTATCTAGAAATTCTATAAAATGCATAGCTTGACTATCTAATTCACTTTTGATATTGTTTCCGAAATTAGATACAGATAATCTAGATAATTGTATATAACCATTGATTATATCATAAGAATTAATTTTATAAACTAATCCGTGCATTATACACATTAAATTTTCAGTAGATATTAATGCTACTATGTCATTAATCTTTTGATTCATTAATAATGTAACATGATTTAATTGATATGTAGGTGGTTCTAATTCTTCATAAAATTGTTTAAATAATTCTATAGGCTGATTTTCTAAATCAATATGAAGTGTTGCTGACAAATCCCACCCATTTCCTTTATATTTTAAACAAGTTTCTACTCTCGGAATACAAATTTCTTCTCCATTTTTTATAGTTTTTAAATCATCAATTTCATCTTTAATAGAAACAAATAATATTTCATCATTACTTATTAATTCTACATACCTATTATTCAATAATATTCTCATAGAGTGTTCACCTAAAAATATGTCCATTCTTTTTTCATCCGTTTCAATATTAAATTCTTTAGGTAAAACTATTTTAAAATCTTTAGCTTTTACTATTTGTAATGCTTGTCCATTTACAGAAATATTTACAATAGATATATTTTCCTTAGGTCTTATCGATATAAAGGTTTTTTTTACTTCTCCATTCTCAACCACAAATTCGGTTTTTAATAATGATTCTGTTTTTACATCTATCCTTTTTGATATTAATCCTTTAATATATAATTGATATTTTTCTTCTTCCATTTATCATTACCTCCATTTATTGTATTTAAATATTAGTTTACTTTTGATTAAAAAATAATTATAGAAACTTTAGAATAATTAAAAATAAAAGGAGATGTTATAATTATGGACATTAATGTATTGATATTTATTTCTATTATTCTAGTTTGTGGTATTACAGCAGGAGGTTATATCTATAAAGTAAAAAAAGGTGGTTCTAAAACTACTCTAGAATTAATTATAGAATATTCACGTTTAATTACAATACTGGCTACAGAAACAGTTGAGATATTATCTATAAAAGATATATCTGATGATGCTTTTAAGATGAAATTGGCTGATATGGTAGGTGATAGATTTTACAATGAAATACAAGAAGATGATTATTTTAAAGATTCATTATTAGGTAGAATTACTAAAGAAGAAATAAAATGTACAATATTAAGATTATTTGAAATGGATTTGGATGATTTCAATATAAGCAATATAATCAAAGAAAAGAAAAAACAACTTATGGAAAAAGAATGCACTTTTGATGATACGGATGAAGAGATAAAAACTACTGATATAAGTAAAGAATTATAAAAACTCAGAAGGGAATTTCCCTTCTGAATTTCACCCCATTTTTATAAATATACAAGAAAGATTTATTAATAAAGGATTGATTTGATATTTTCAACTAAATTCTTACAGATCTTTTTATACATCTCTTCATCAATACCATATTTATACAACACTTCATCAGTATGAACCTTTGGTATGAAATTCAATTCTGACATTTTAAAGTTTGTAGCTATTCTATTTGTTCTTGATAATTCACCAAAATCATAAATATTTATTTTTTTGCCACCTAAATAAACCTCTTTATTAACTGTATTTTCAGATACTATTATTAATTCCATAATACAACATCTCCTTATATATTTATTTTCACTATGAAGTTAAATATATAATACTATTTTATTATTTATTGTTCTCAGATATAATGTTTTAGCTATCTGACAGCATGTCCATATTGATTTTATAGTCATTTATATATTTCCTATCTAAATACATGACTATATGTGTAATATGGCTTAAAAGTAAATTATTGGACTCTATAGTGAAGTTTTTCCAATTTATTGTATAATCTACTTCTTGACCATTATTATACAATTTCATCTCAATAAATACAGAAGGTGATATATAGCACTCATTATTATGATCTATGATATTCTTGATAATAGATATATCTCCTGTTTCTTCTAAGAATAATTCTTCAAAGTTGAAAGCTAAAGGTTTATTTAAATCATCTTCTTCTATATCAATTTCATAATATTTATTCCAACCTTTTTCATTTACATCTTTTATATCTGGGAATTGAATTGTGTTAACAGGTATTGTATATTCATGAACTGAATCGATATTAAAAATATGACTATTCTTAGAACAATAAGCATAAAATTTAGGAATCTCCATATCTAAAACACAATTCATTGTTATTATATAATTGGTTTTGGTTTGTTCTAATTGTTCTCCATCATCAGCATCCAATTGATCTCTACAATCTATATGGGTATATACCTGCTTCATTCTTAAAAAGAATTCATATTTAGCATTTATCTTTCTATATCTATATAATATAGGCATCTGTGAATGTTGATTTAAATAAGATATAAAACCTTGCATATTTTCTATCTTATTATCTATAACTTTATAACCTACATCTTTTGCTATTTGACACATCAAATCAAATGGTATATGAAAATCCATATCTTGATAATCTGTTTCTGTAGCTCCTATTCTACATTTCATATTCATTGTTTTTAATAAGTTTAGTTGATGTGATCTAGATGATACTCTCACTCTAAAGGTAAAATTTATTCTTAATTGTTCTGTATCCATATCTAAATAAATATTATTTATAGGATCTTTAAAAAAAGAATTTTCTACAACTTTTCTTCTTAGATATGTATTCACTCCGAATAAGTTATTATCTAATCCTTCTCTATTCCATTGTGTATCAACTCTAGGAGTTATTAGTAAAGACGGTTTTTGTATTTTAAAATTTTTATATTGTTCTGCTCTATCAAAAGCTGAATTATAATTAGATTCATCCACTGTCCAATATTTAAAATAAGATTCTTTTATTCTATTGAAGAACCATTTCTTTATTAATCCGACTCCAAGACTATATCCATTAACAACAGAAGGTATTGATAAAGAAGCATTTAAATTATAACTATGTAATTCTTTTAGTTTTTCTTTTTTTGATTCTTCTTTTATATCCTTTATAGTGACTACTTTAAATCTATTTTTATCTATCAAATATAACACTTCCTTTCTATTATTCTAATGTTTTTCATAAAAAATAAAAGGGATTAATATCCCTTTTAGTTTTATTCTTTAAATTCTTCTATACTATTTAATCTAATAAATTTTTGATCTGAAACAGACCTTGATAATAAGTAAACTAATTTTTCTTCTACTATTTGTTCTGATACTACTTTATTAGGATATAAAAATTCTCCAGACAATTTAATTAATTCACACCATGCTTTATCATATTTACCTGTTGTTAATAATGCTGAATCGAATAATTGACCATTTATATTGATAGATAGATGATTATACTCGATTTTCCTATTACCATAAAAGTAACATAAGTCTGTATTGAAATGTCTAATCACAAATTTATAATCAGAATCTATGTCTGTTTCTATTTTTTCATTTTCATACCAATCTAATTCTATACATTGAAACATTATTGTACATTGAATAACAGAATCAAAAAATGATAAAGAATCTATACTATTCATATATTTTTGTATATATCTTTTTCTTTCATTATAATATTTTTCTTTTATATATTTTTCTATTTCATCTTCTAATACATATCCATTTTTAATATCTTCTACTGTATATGTAAATGTTTTCATAATCAAATTTTCTATATCTATCATATCATATATCTCCTTTATATTATAGATTTTATGTAAAGTTGTTTAGAGTGTGTAATATCATATACCGATAATACACTATGTAAAAGTTTTTCCACTAATAAAGATACTATAACTACCTTTTGATTGTTATATTCGTCGAATAAATTGATTGACCCAACATCAGGATCTTCACTTGTAAATACCATTCTGTTTATCTCTCTATCTAATATGTAACAAGACTGCCATTTTCCAGTATCATAGTTATTATACATTTTTATGACTGTATATTTATCTTTAAACTTAATTACTTCCATATGATTATCATTTGTATACTCTGACTTTATTACAACAGAGTCTCTATAATAATCATTACCCTTAGCCATATTAATACAGAACTCTACCTTTAGAAGTTCCTCGTGATTTATGTTCATTTTATTATATATACTATTATAAATATTATGTATACTATTATTTTGTCTCTTTTTTAGAATATCCCAAAATTTACCCATATTTATCATCTCCTTATAATTCAGTTTCTATAATCGTCGTATTACCACTAGAATAAGTATTTATTTCCCTTTTATATTTTTTTCCATCTATTATACAATTTTCTATTTTAAATTCATAAGTATTTCCATTTTCACTAATAGTTTTACTATATCTAACTCCACCATTATCATCAAAATAAATAACCTGTTCATATCCATTATTATGTATTTCTTTTACTAATCTGTTTTTATGATCATATAGATATTTCTTTATAGTATCTTTAGATACATTATGTTCCATAATAATAAATCCTTCTGGATTATATTCTTTTTGTATATCAGTTCCATAATCAGTCTTTTCGTATGTTAATAAGTCTAATTCATTACGTTCTTCTACTCTTTTAAATTCCCATTCTTTACTCTTAATATTATATTCAAATCTATCATCATATCTCTTTATACAATTCTTATCTACTCTAGTTTTTGATTTGCTTATAGGCATACCATTTTTTCTATAAATATGTAATGTTTGTAACATGTTAAATTCTTCTGATTCAAAGAATTCATTAGTATATACATTATTAGTAGGATGTAAATGTACAGTCTTTATTAGTCTTTGTTTATCATCATAATACAAATACTTTTCAAGTGTTATTTTTCCACCTTCTTCATGTTTCTCATAAATAGATTTATCAAAACTATTCTTTTTAATATATAAATTTCCTTCCATTATAACACACTCCCTATTATATTAAATAATATTTAACTTTATTTTCATTAATTTCTTTTCTCAATAACCAATCACGAAATAAAGTCATTTCTCCTAATACTTCTGATATATCTTCCATTGGATAATCTTTATCAGGTTCACCAGTTCCTAAATAAGTAAACCATCTCTAGTAATCCCAATCATTGTTCTACAAGTATTAACACTATCTTCAGGATGTTTTACATATACACAATATCCATTAAAACAATCATCATGTTTATGTGCTTTATAATTTCTATCTACTTTACATTTTAGATTTAATTTTATTAATTCGTCTAAAGTTATATTCATATCCCATAATTTACTTTGTATATTATTCATTTATAAACCCCTATTATATTATTTAATTACTTTTAAATATATCTTTCTATTATCTTTAATAAATTCTGTCATATTTTTTAAAGTACTAGAATTAAACCATTTATCATTAAATCTGACATAATATAATTTATTCATTTTAACAATCCAAATTTTATCTTTATAACCTTGTAGATCGAGTTTAGATATAATATCATTTAATAATTCTTCTCTATTATATTCTTTTTGTTCATAATCTAAACCCAACCCAATAACCATTTTAGTCTCTATTGGATTTTCTGAATAATCATATACAAAAGCATTGTAATAAAATATTTTATCAGTAAGAGCAATATACATTCTATCTAATAATAAATTATAGTTAGATAAATCTATATACATAATCCATTGCATTACAAGATTATTATTTCTATCATATCTCTTTAATCTCTTAACTATTTCACAATGTTTAAGTAACCATGAATGTTCTTTAAAGAAATCATATACTTGTCTATCTGTTACAGAAGGTCGTAACATTATTTGAATTCTACCAGACTCATTTAGATTCTCACAAGAATATTGTGTTTTTAAGTCTGTATGATTATTTAATAGTAAAACTAACTCTACTATATTATTATCTATATCAACTAACTCTCCATTTATATTAACTCTTTTTGTTTTGTGATCCATATTTAATACCCCCTATTTTTATTCTTTGATTAAACCTTTTTCATCACATTCTGTATATGAGAATTTGATTACAGGTCTTATATTTTTATTTTTTCCATTTAGATCTATACAATAAATATAATTAGTATCATAATCTATAATAACATATCTGATTTTAAAATCAGTTTTAGGTTTAAATAAAATTGTCCCTTTTCTTACTGACATAGCATCCATATATAATTTCCTCCTATTATTTAATCTGTAATTTCTACTTGATAACCTAATAAAGCTAAATAAACTTTCTCGAATTGTGGAATGTCTTTACCACCTTTTTCAAACCAATAAAGATTAGCAATTCTTTTAATCTCTTCTTCTTTAGCAATTTTATAAACATTAAAAGCTTCTTCTGGAGTTGGATAAGAACCTAAGTATTTCTGAACACCATTTACACTTACTTTAGTAATGTAAGAATTGATTGAATTACCTTTATCAAATTGAACTCCTATAGGAAGCTCTCCTCTTTTACTATCACATCCTATTACAAGTGTATTTATATATTGAGGTACAAATATACATAAATTAGGATGATATATTTTGTTTCTCTTACAAAGAATATCTTTATCTAAGTCCATTCTTTCATTTGGGAATTCATAATAATTACAGTTATACCATTCTGCAAAATTTTGAAAAGATTGAAAATATGGATCTGGAATTGATGTTTCATATGTAGGTCTTTTTGTATTGTAGGAGAAATCGCATCTAGTTAACATGTGTTTCCATATATTATAAGCTCTAGGTTGATTTTGCGGATTATATATACCTTCTCCTAAATAACCAATACTTACAACAGATTTATCATAAGGATATTTTACAGCACCATCTCTAAAGTGTTCGTATTTACATTTTTCTTTTTGAAAATATTTGATATCATCGTTGGGTAATATGGATATCATTTTCACTCCAATATTATCACAATTTTTATATCTATTTATTTGCATATAAGTATTATTGGTACTGGTATTAGATTCTCCTATTCTTGGGTGAGTCTTTTCTATTTCTGGATCTCAAGTCATAAATTGTTTCATTTATTTATTACCTTCTTTCTTTAAAATTATAGAGAGGAATTATTCCTCTCTATTTACTACATTGCTTTTAATCTGTTTATTTGGTCTATTTGATCTTGGGTGTAGTTAGTTCTAGACATAGATATTAAACTATTTATATTTATAGTAGTATCTTTATTTGCTATCATATTCGATGCAAGTTTACCATCATTCTTTGAAATGAACATTGCGTTTCTTGCACTTAATATTCTTTCTGCTTGTACTCTGAATTCTTCATTGATAATCAATAAAACATTCAATACATCACCATCGAAGTCTGCCGCTAATAAGCCTAATATACCTAATGGGATTTGTAATGAGTAATCGAACGAAATATCTATTACTTTACTATAAAGTATACTTCCATATGCTATGGTCGTTACATTCATACTATTCGTTAAATAGTACAGTTCCTTTATAAACTTCCCTACTGTTAAGTAGGATACTAGACTATATAATTTACCTATATCAAAATATATAGGCAACTCCCTTGTTCGATTTAAGGAGGGATTATATCATTATTACTGAAAACCTCCACCTCAATAACTTAGGCTCTACTCTACTTGCTTCGTGTATATACTATTAATACATACCTTATTTTCAACTAAGAATATTGTCTTAGTATATAGCTTTCGATAGTCGTTGAAGAATAATTAAAAATTATAATCTTTAGAAATGTGTGTGTATCTATCTTTACTTCTTATTCTATTTAAAGTTCTATATAAACTTCCCTTCTTATTTTTATCTTGATTGTTTATATCAAATCCCATGTTTTTTAATATTTCCTTATTATTCATATTAGTTTCCATATACTTGCATATAGTATGTGCTTCATTATCAGAGAATAGTTGATCATTTCTACTGGATTCTGGAATATTATATAGACATGATATAGATTTCCATATTTTCTTATTTTTAATTGAAGATATAATATCTTTCATCTTTTCATCATAACCTATTCCAGCAAAATTACATACATCTTTATAGTTCATTCTCTCTTGTAAAGCTTGACATATTTTATGTACTGTATTGTTATCCAATTTAGCCCAATCATGTTCTTCTCCTTGTTTTCTTAACCCCATTCTATATGAATGTAAACCATTCTCACTATTATTACACCATTCTAGAACACATGTTTCATTAATTGTTTTTATACCAAGCATATGATTTACTTGATATGATTCAGGGTTTTCTATTGGATTGAAACACATCATTACTAATCTATGAATAAGAAAATCTTGGAATCCGTTTATACATGCTAATTTTATTTTTTCATATCCTCTACCCACATTAGTCAAATTCATATTACACATACTAAATTCACTATAAACCTTCCCGTAATTACTCACTAAATAATATGGTTTTACATAAGGAATATAATCTGATACTCTTCTCCATTCTTCTATTAATGGTGGTACTCTATACATAAATTGATTCAAATTTTATCACCTCTTTTAGTTATTATTTTATTACACACATTTCTAAATTAATATTTTAATTATTCCTGCTGATTATTCCTTGTTAATATTCCTTAGCACTTTAGATTCCCTAAAGCTTTTATTTCAGCTTAGAACAGGTCTATATATTGTTTCTACTTTCGTAACCATTTCTCTATTAGATTATGGTTTATAGACTTTTGTGAACTTCCCAGCAATTAAGAGAGTTATTCGACACTATATTACTATAGTGAAGTCCCAACACATTTAGGATTCCTGTTTAGCAAAACTTTCGTTCCATTATCGACTCTAATAATATCTCTAATGATTTTTACTAGTCTTTGATCCACAACCATTTGTCCATGCATCCAAATACTATAAGCATCTGAATATGAAATGCTATACATCTTTTGTAATATGTTTACAATACGTTGTTGTAACAATTCAACCATTGCTTGGTATGGTAGTATACATTCATCTACTCTAAGTCTCCAGTTACTAATAATTACATCTCTATTAGAAAAAGAAGATCTACCACCAAAGCATTGTCTTAGTTGTCCTTTCTTAGAAGATAATATGTTTTCAATCTCTCCATATAATTCTTGATATTTTAAACACAAATCATATAGTAATTGATTTTTTGTTTTCTTACCGTAAGAACTCCTTATGTACTTGTCGTTTAATAAAGTAACTAATTTAGTCATCATATGATACTGAGCATTAGAACTTTCGAATATAAATTTGTCAGACGTCGTTTCGGTAGGTCTGAGGAGACTAGAGAACACGGCAATAGATTGTGTAAATACTTTATCTCTATTCTTCATGATGTGGTCATATTTTTCTTTCTTCTTAGGAGTATAATAGAACTGCATGATCTCGTCAAATTTCTCTTTAAAATCTATTAACCCTAAACCAAAATATCTTTCTTCTTTCTTTTCCTTATCTGGTTGATATTCTACAATTATTTTATGCCCATTTTGATCTTTCTTCTCTTCATATCCTATAATCTTTTCAAATTTCTTAGGAGAAATATATGATGCTATTGCTTTAAATAGATTAGGATGTATAATCCAATAATTTTGAACAGTCATCCAACCAAATATATTTAAATTATCATCTACATATTTTACTTTAGTCCCACAATCTGGACATATAGCTCCGTTATGAATTCTTTGATTAACATTACCACATGTACATTTGTATCTATTATCAAACGCATTTATATCTCCTAGACCTTGTCCAAATTTAGTAGAGAAAATACCTGATGGATTCTTCAGATCTTTCTTGAATGAACTTTGAATTCCACTAAGAACAAAACCATCCTCATATAATATATTATATTTCTTGTCCTCATCCATATTAATAACTTCTAGTGTGGGTTCATATGTAAAATTCGGATTATTAGGATACGAGCATTTTACCTCAAAATTTCCCATTTATATTTTTCTCCCTCCAGTATAAAGTATATTTTATTTAATAAAACTATCACAATACAATCATCCCCTCTCAATATTATAATATATAATTATAACGGATATTAAAAAATAAAGAGGTTTTTACACCTCTTTATAAATAATAAATTATATATAGAAAACCTCTCAACATTATATAGTTTGTGTATATTTATTTTTCTATAAATTCTACTAATAAATGAGGTTCATCATATATTGATTCATTACCTGAATCTTTATATGATACTATGATTTTATAACCTTCTTTAATATCATCAAATTCAAAACTTGTACCAGTACAATCTATATCTGTAGAAATTCCTATTTTATTAATTGAGTGTAAATAATAAATTTCGCTATCTGTGAATACACATTTAGTTATTCCAAAATCAACAATTATATTATTAGTACAAATATTACCCATATTGATTTCTTCTGATAATGTTATAAGTTCTTTTAATCTTTCTATTTCATTTATTTTTTCTTTTATACCAGATATTATTTCTTCTTTATTTATCTCTTGCAAATTACCTAATTTATGATGTTTCATTACAATAGATTCATTGTCACCAAAACAATGTTGATCTAAAATAT
>Ga0302209_10000136_pt1 | contig 35359 bp, 32 predicted proteins | sample II_Fen_E3_1_FD_194574 | JGI IMG/M metagenome (GOLD analysis project Ga0302209, IMG submission 194574) | Peat permafrost microbial communities from Stordalen Mire near Abisko, Sweden - II_Fen_E3_1 | ecosystem: Environmental > Terrestrial > Soil > Wetlands > Permafrost | place: Sweden: Abisko...
CTAAAGATAAAGGATTTAGAATCGTAGTTTGTATTGATGAATTTCAACAAATAGCTGAATTTCCGGATCATGTTCATTTTCAGAAAAAACTACGCTCTGTATGGCAATTACAAACAGAGGTTTCGTATTGCTTGTATGGTAGCAAAAAACACGTATTAAGTGAGCTCTTCTCAAAACAAAGCATGCCATTTTATAAATTTGGTGATGTCTTATTTTTGCAAAAGATAAGTACAGCCGATTGGATAAACTTCATTTGTGAACGATTCTTATCAACAGGTAAGAGTATCTCAGCCGAGTTGGCTAAAAAAATATGCGATACAGTTGAAAATCATTCGTCTTATGTTCAGCAATTGGCTTGGAATGTGTGGATTAAAACAAATACTTCGGCAACGAATGATGATGTTGATGCAGCAGTAATTGATTTACTTAATCAAAACTCAATGCTATATTATCGATATATTGAAGGTTTATCAGGTTTTCAGATCAACTTTCTGCGAGCAATTGCCGATGGGAAAAGTAGTGAATTTACCAGATCAGAGACACTTCGGAATTATCATTTAGGAACCTCGGCGAATGTGAAACGATTAAAAGATGCTTTAGAGAAAAAGGAACTTATAGATATAACAGGCAAGATTGTTAGTTTTAACGATCCTGTTTTTAAAATTTGGTTTCAAAAAAACATAAGAAAACTATAAAACTAAATAATAATGGAAACTACCAGACAACAAAAAATATCGCGGATGTTGCAGAAAGAGTTGGGAGAAATCTTTTTGTTGTATGCTCGTGAATTGCAGGGGACATTGATTACAGTAACAGCCGTTCGGGTCAGTCCCGATTTAGGAATAGCACGTACACATTTAAGCATTTTTCCCAGTGATAAATCAGCTGCTGTGTTGGCTAAAGTACAAGAAGATAGTCGTGCCATACGTTTCGATTTAGGTAAACGCGTTCGCCATCAGTTGCGCATTGTTCCTGAGCTGTTTTTTCATGTGGATGACTCACTTGACTACCTTGAAAATATCGATAACCTACTCAAAAGCGATCCTTTTTCGCCTCTGAACGAAGAAGAGAAATAAATCACGGAGAAATATACTTTTATTGCCTTGTGTAAAGCGATAAATGCAAGTAAATGAACAATCAGGATAATACAACATCGGGAAGCAAACTTCGGGGTTTGTCTTTTTCACTTCGTATAGCACGACGCTATCTTTTTTCCAAAAAGTCGCACAATGCCATCAATATCATTTCGGGTATTTCGGCAGGTGGTGTAGCTGTAGGAACGATGGCTTTGGTATGCGTGCTGTCTGTATTTAACGGGTTCGAGTCACTGATTTCGAATATGTTTTCGGCTTTCGATCCGGATTTAAAAATTACGCTGACTCACGGAAAAACCTTTGATGTCAATTCTGTTGAATTCAACAAGCTCCGAAAAGATAAATCGGTTGCTTATTTTACCGAAGTGGTTGAGGAAAATGCTTTGTTGCGGTTTAAAAATAAGCAAATGCCGGCCACCGTCAAAGGAGTTAGTAAGGAATTTGAGCAGATGACTCACATTGACAGCATAATGTATGATGGAAGCTTTATACTGTTCGACGGGGCATTTCAGCGGGCGGTTCCGGGCGTGGGTGTTGCAAGTATTTTAGGCTTGGGAGCACATTTTATTGATCCGCTTTACATTTTTGCACCCAAACGAACGTCTAAGATTAATCTACTTCGTCCTGAGAATAGTTTCAATCAGATAGGCACGTTTGTTTCCGGAATATTTACGGTTAAACAATCGGTTTACGATGATCATTATGTATTGGTATCGATAGATGTAGCCCGTGATTTATTTGAATACCAAAAATCGACTGTATCGGCAGTTGAACTTAAACTTGCTAAGGGAGTAGATTCTGAGGTTTTTCAGGCTAAAGTCAGAAAACAACTAGGCAAAGATTATCAGGTGAAGAACCGGTATGAGCAGCAGGAAAGCTTCTTCAAAATAATGAAAATAGAGAAATGGATTACTTACCTGATTCTTTGTTTTATTTTATTGATTGCCAGTTTCAATATCATAGGTTCGCTCTCGATGTTGATAATAGATAAAAAAGCTGATATTGAGACTCTTCGTAATTTGGGCGCTAACAATGAACTCATTAAACGGATATTCTTGTTTGAGGGTTGGATGATTTCCGGAGTTGGTGCTTTAATTGGAATCGGATTAGGATCGGTACTGTGTTTACTGCAGGAGTATTTTGGGCTGTTGAAACTTGGAACTGGGTACATTGTTGACGCTTATCCAGTGGTAACTAATATATTGGATATGTTACTTGTTTTTGTTACTGTTCTGATTATGGGTTTTCTGGCGGCTTATTACCCTGTCCGTTACCTTCGGATAAAGAGCAATTCAGCGGAATAGGTAGCCTCAGTTGATCATTAAATTATCGTAGCTATATTGATAATTCTCCAAAAATTCCTAAAAATTATTGGATTTTCTTGATTCTCTTTTATAAATGCATTACATTTACACACGTTTGTATTAAAGCACATGAAGAAAAGAATTACCATTAAGGATATTGCTAAGGAACTTAATGTGCATCATTCAACAGTTTCAAGAGCATTGAGAAATGATCCGCGTGTTACTCAAAAAACGCGTGAAACTGTTTTGGCTTATGCGCAGGAGCATGAATTTCAGATAAACATGAATGCGGTGATGCTTCGTGGTAAGGCGAATAACGCTATTGCGCTCATCGTGCCGAATATAAACCATAATTTCTTTTCGGATATTATCAGTCAGTTAACGAATCTGGCTTATAAGAAGGGATACGTTATTTCTGTGTTTCAGACAAACGAAAAGTGTCAACAGGAAAAGGAAATTATCAATACAATTATTCAACACAATTTCGCCGGAGTAATTGTTTCAATAGCCAAAGACACTGTAAAAAGTGATCATTTTGCTGCTTTAAGAAAATATGGTATTCCACTGGTTTTCTTTGATCGTGTTTGTGAAGATATTGTAGCCCCAAAAGTAAGAATTAATAATGTTGAGATTACGCAACAGTCCACAGAACGCCTTCTGGAGAAAGGTTTTAAGCGTATAGCTCATTTTACGGGAACTCAGGATATCAATGTTTTCAGAGACAGAGAGCGAGGCTATAATGCTGCATTGGATAAGCATAAAATAGAATATCGTAATTCGCAGATCATAACTGATGATTTTAGTCTGGAACTGGGAAGAGATATTTTTACAAAACTCTGGAACTCGCCATATAGACCCGATGCGATAATTTCATCGTCGGTGCATTTAACTATGGGTATTCTTTTGCAGGCAAAGGCTTATGGTATTGATATCCCGAAAGATCTGGGGATTATTACATTTGGCACATTATTGTCATCTATTATCATTCAGCCCCTGATAACATCAATAGAGCAACCTGAAAATGAAATTGCCGAAATCGCTTTTGAGTTACTGGAAAATATGATTATTCGCGATAACCCGGAGGATGAATTGATTGAACGGGAAGTGAAAGCTAAAATACTGGACGGAGACTCAGCCAGATAAAAATACGGATATGCTCTTGTTTGTCCCAAAATCGAAATAATACTATTAGAAAAGGAAAAATACACACGTGTGACCCAAAATTCAATATTATGCTAAAAGGAATTTCACCTCTAATAAGCCCTGAACTATTGGCCGTTATGGCACGAATGGGACATGGCGACGAAATTATACTCGCTGATGCTCATTTCCCCGGCGAATCGTTTAATGGACGTGTTTTACGAGCCGATGGACTCCGAATTCCGGATCTGTTAGCTGCCATTTTACCTCTGTTCGAACTCGATGAATACGTTCCCCATCCACTGGTCATGATGGCTGCTGTACCCGGCGACGAACTTGACCCCAAAGTAGAAGAATCTTATTTGGAAAGCATTCATATCAGCAATCCTGATGTGCCTGCTATTGAGCGAATCGATCGGTTTGCATTCTATGATCGTGCCAAAAGCGCTTTTGCGGTAGTAATGACAGGCGAAACGGCTAAGTACGGCAATATCCTGTTGAAAAAGGGAGTTACTCCTTCTTTATAAAAAACTAACAACTTAAAATTCATAATTACAATGTCATTTAAATCAAAAGCTGCTTATTTACCGGGAAACAGCACCGTAATCTTCAAAGATGTGGAATTTCCAGCGCCCGGGCATGGAGAGGTTTTACTGAAGGTTAAATCATCAACTATCTGTGGTAGTGATATTCGCGCTATATATCGCGAGCACCTGGGAAAAGGACCGGAAGGTTATCAGAATAAAATCTGTGGTCACGAACCATCAGGGCAAATTATTGCTTGCGGTCCGGGTATGAAACGCTTCAAAGAGGGCGACCGCGTGGTAGTTTACCACATTTCTGGTTGCGGTTGTTGCAACGATTGCCGTCGTGGTTACATGATTTCGTGCAAAAGCCCTTCGCGTGCTGCTTACGGTTGGCAACGCGATGGTGGTATGGCCGAGTACATGATTGCTGAAGAAAAAGACCTTGTTCTTTTGCCGGATAGCCTGACTTATACCGATGGCGCACAGATTGCCTGTGGTTTCGGAACGGTATATGAAGGATTGGAAAAAATTGGTATTTGCGGTAATGATGCAGTATTGGTTACCGGTCTGGGCCCTGTAGGGTTGGCAGCTTTGATGCTTGCTAAAGCTTTGGGTGCGCAAAAATTGATTGGAGTTGATACTGTAGCTGAACGTTGTCAAATTGCAAAAGACCTTGGTTTGGCTGATGAAGTTTTCGTGTCGGGACCGGATGTAATGAAAAAAGTAATGGCGGCTACTAATGGCTTAGGTTTCGAACGTACTGTTGATTGTTCCGGTCACACTTCAGGACGTCAGCTTTGTATCCGTGCTACCCGTCAGTGGGGGAAAATGGTGATGATAGGCGAAGGTGGAACTGTAGAGTTCAATCCAAGTCCGGACATTATTCACGATCAAAAAACCATTTACGGTTCATGGGTAACTTCTATCTGGCGTATGGAAGAACTGGTTGAACGCATTGAGCGTTGGGGTATTCACCCTGAAGATCTGGTTACGCACCGCTTCCAATTAAATCAGGCACCTGAGGCTTACGCTTTGATGGCCGAAGGAAAATGTGGAAAAGTAGCCATCGTTTTTGACGAAGAAATCAAATAATACAGACCCCTAACACCTAAAGGGGAATTGGGCAAGTTTTGCAACTGATATTTCTGATTGATTTATAAATCGGCAAAGCTAATACAGTTTTCGTTTAGGAATTAGGGAATTTAACACTAACAAATCAATACTAATTTAGTTCCTCTTTTGGGGCTAGGGGTTATAATCAATACTATGCAAACAATAGATTCAACAAAAGTTCCTTATAAAACACTTTATAACGGAGCAAAAATTCCTGTAATTGGACTTGGAACATTCGGCTCAGACAATTACGATGCTGAAACAATTGCGCAGGCAGTGAAAACAGCTATTAAAATGGGCTATCGCCATATTGACTGTGCTTCGGTTTATGGTAATGAAAAAGAAATTGGTTTAGCTTTACAAGAAGTTTTTGCCGAAGGAATTGTAAAACGTGAGGATCTTTGGATAACTTCTAAAGTCTGGAACGATAAACATCAGGAAGTGGTAGCATCGTGCAAACAATCGTTGGCTGATTTACGACTTAACTATCTGGATTTGTATCTGGTTCACTGGCCATTTCCTAATTATCATGCTCCCGGTTGTGCAGGCGATGCACGTAATCCTGATTCTGTTCCTTACAATCACGAGAGCTATATGAATACATGGGCTCAAATGGAGAGTTTGGTTGAAGCTGGGCTTGTGAAAAATATTGGGACTTCCAATGTCACTATCGCTAAGATGAAACTTATTTTGCGTGATTGCAAAATAAAACCGGTACTGAATGAAATGGAGATTCACCCGCATTTTCAACAACCGGAGTTGTATAAGTTCATGAAAGAAAATTGCGTGGAAGTGATTGGTTATAGCCCGATTGGATCACCCGGTCGTCCGGAACGAGATAAAACGCCTGAAGATACTGTAGATATGGAAGATCCGATAATTGTGGCAATTGCCAACCGACTAGGCGTTCATCCGGCTGTGGTTTGTTTGAAATGGGCTGTTCAACGCGGACAAATCACTATTCCATTTTCAGTAAAAACAGATAAGATGTTCAACAATCTGAAAGGAATTACCGAAGGTCTGTTGACCGAAGAAGAGATGGTGGCTGTTTCGAAAATTGATAAAAACTGTCGGCTCATCAAAGGTCAGGTATTTTTATGGGAAGGCGCTAAAAGTTGGGAAGATCTTTGGGATTTAGATGGAAATATAGTTAAATGAGCAATCCATGAAAAATAATTATTTTCAAGTCTCATTGTTTTTTGTTCTTGTCCTTTCAATTTCATTACAGGCTCAGGAAACAAAAAAGGAAAAATTTGAGCCAACCGATAAATCGCTCCAACAATATAAGTATCCCGATTGGTTTCGGGATGCTAAATTTGGCATCTGGGCGCATTGGGGACCACAAGCAGTGCCACGTCAAGGCGACTGGTATGCCCGAAATATGTATGTTCAAACGGGAAATGATTGGGAAACTCCTGATTATAAAGATCATTTAAAAAGATATGGTCATCCCTCTGTTGCCGGATATAAAGACATTATTCCTTTATGGAAAGCCGAAAAATGGAATCCGGAGGAACTGATGAAGCTTTATAAGAAGGTCGGAGCCAAGTACTTTGTAAGTATGGGAACGCACCATGATAATTTCTTCTTATGGAATTCAAAGCTTCATAGTTGGAATTCGGTAAACATGGGACCAAAAAAGGATGTGGTTGGTTTATGGCAGGCAGCTGCAAAAAAAGAAGGGTTGCGTTTTGGCGTTTCCGAACATTTAGCAGCAAGTTATACATGGTTTCAAACGGCTCATAGTGCAGATAAGACAGGCGATAAAGCTGGAGTTCCTTATGACGGCAACGACCCTAAATTTGAAGAACTATACCACGGAAAAGCTGATTCTACTGACACGGGTTGGATGACTAAAAACCCTGTCTGGCAAAAAGAATGGTACGATAGAATTGCGGAACTGCTGGATATGTACAAACCGGATTTACTCTATTCCGATTGCGCACTTCCGTTTGGCAATGAAGTGGGAAGGAGCTTAATTGCTCATTTTTACAATGAGGATATGGCTAAAAATCGTGGGAAACTGGAAGCTGTATATACTTGTAAAGAAACTTCAAAAGGAAGATTTGCACAGGATGTAGAGCGCGGAGTGCTGGATTCGATTAGCCCATTTCCATGGCAAACCGATACTTCAATTGGTGATTGGTTTTATCGTACCGGTCAAAAATACAAATCTTCGGATGAAGTTGTTCAAATGTTGGTGGACATTGTCAGTAAAAATGGAAACTTACTTATCAATGTTGTTCAGACACCAGAAGGTGATCTTGAGCCCGATGTATTGAATATACTTGATGGAATTGGAAACTGGACTAAAGATAACGGCGAAGGAATTTATGGCTCTCGTCCCTGGAAAGTGTATGGTGAAGGACCATCAACCACGGGAAATCAGGAGAAAGGTCAGTTTGGAGGTTTGAAAGATACGCGTCCTTATCAATCTTCCGATATTCGCTTTACAACTAAAAATGGTGCACTGTATGTTTTCTGCATGAGCACACCAACTGAGGATATTCAACTAAAATCGTTAGGCAAACTCTCCAAATATTCCAACAAAGCAATTGCTTCAATTTCGATGCTCGGAAGCGGAGAGAAAATTCAGTGGAAGCAGAATGACAATGCTTTAGTTATCAGCAAGCCAACAAAGTTGCCGGAATATAAGGTTGTTGCATTCCGTGTGAATTTCAAGAAATAGAAACATAAAAATATGCAATCAAACGATCCTGCTTTGATTGCGTATTCATTGTTTTTCTCAAAAAAGCCTTTTACAATCTATTACTAACTTATAAATCAAATCATGTCAAAACACAAACTAACCACCAAAGAATATTTGGTTCCCTTTATTCTTATTTCATCTTTATTTTTCTTATGGGGAAGTGCACACGGTATGCTCGATGTGTTGAATGCCCATTTTCAGACAGTACTTAAAATTTCAAAAGCTGAGTCGGGATTAATCCAATTCTCGGTATATATGGCTTATTTTACAATGGCGCTTCCTGCCGGCTACTTTATGCGTCGCTTTGGATACAAAAAAGGCATTATCCTGGGATTGTTGCTTTTCTCGGTAGGTGCGTACATTATCGTTCCTGCATCAATTCTACAATCTTATTATCTATTTCTGGGTGGTTTGTTTATTCTTGGTTGCGGATTGGCTACTCTGGAGACTGCTGCAAACCCCTATACCACTAAGCTTGGCGATAAAGAATCGGCCGAACGAAGAATCAATTTCTCGCAATCGTTCAATGGACTGGCCTGGATTTTTGGACCTATTTTTGCCACCTTTTTCATATTGGGTGGTAGCGAAGGAAAACCATCGGATGGATTAAACTCAATGATTGCACCTTATGCCGGAATCGGAACCGTTGTGTTGATTATTGCAATTCTATACATGTTCGTTAAACTTCCTGAAATTACGGAAGAAGATGTGGATATGGCTCATGGAGTGAACAGTTCAGGATCTGCACCAGCCAAATCGTTGTTTAAAACAAAACATCTTATACTGGGGGTAATTGCTCAATTTTGTTATGTGGCAGCTCAAACAGGTGTGTTTAGCTTTTTTGTCAACTTCCTTATTGCCAAAGAACAACATCTGGACATTTCCAAATCAACTGCCGGTTATTTGTTAGGCTTCGGAGGAATGTCGTTGTTTTTCATAGGACGTTTGTCAGGGAGCTGGCTTATGCAGTATCTTAAGCCAACCAAGATATTGGCTTTTTACTCGCTGATGTGTGTGTTGCTACTTCCTATCGTAAGTGCAGGACTCGGAATTGCTTCGGTAGTGGCGCTATTCCTGATATTTTTCTTTATGTCTATCATGTTCCCAACCATATTCGCATTGGCTATTAAAGATTTGGGACCTCAAACCAAAAAGGGTTCTTCTTTCGTCATTATGTCGATTGTAGGAGGTGCAGTTTTCCCAATGTTTATGGGATGGATAGCCGATATGTGGTCAATGTCAATAGGCTTCTTAGTGCCAATACCATTGTTCGCATTTATTCTTTATTACGCAGTTAAAGGTCATAAAGTTCGCTAATATATAAAAATGGAAAATAAAAATTATCTGAACGACAAGCAGTTTTTGTCGAAATACCTGAATGTAGTTGAATTAAAATCAGGTGATAAATGCCTTTTGGTTACACCAGACTTACAGGGGCGTGTTCTTACAAGTAGTGCCAACGGGCAAGCTGGCTATAGCTTTGGCTGGCTTAACTATGATTTAATTGCTTCCGGAAAGTTTCTCCCACATTGCAATAACTTTGGGGGTGAAGATCGTTTCTGGCTAGGCCCTGAAGGTGGACAGTACTCTATCTTTTTCAAAGGCAGTTCAGGCAAAGGCTTCGATTTTGAAGACTGGCAGGCACCGGCATTGATTGATACCGATCGATGGGAATTGGTTTCGACCAATGATGCAAAAGTCGTCTTTACCAAATCAACCGTGCTTGAAAACTGGTCGGGATCTCAATTGGCTTGTCGGTTAGATCGTTCGGTTGCACTACTCGAAAACAGTGTGGTAGAAAAAGAACTTGGTGTAAAATTGCCTGATTCTGTTAGCTCAATTGTTTTTTCTTCAGAAAACAAACTGAGCAACACAGGTGAATTTGAATGGAATCAAACTTCGGGTATGTTGTCCATTTGGATATTGGGACAATTTATTCCTTCCGCAAAAAATACGGTTATTATCCCTTACAAACAATCGGACGTAGCCAAAATCAACGACAGCTATTTCGGAAAGATTGATGCCGACAGACTGAAAGTGACGGATACGCATTTGTTCTTCAAAGGCGATGGCGGTAAACGCGGAAAGATAGGCACACCACCCGAAATGACTATCCCTGTTGCAGGTGCTTACGATGCTGAAAACGGAACACTTACTGTGGTGAAGTTCAATTTCGATGTAGAAAAGAACGTGTATGTAAATTCGATGTGGGAATATCAGACCGAGCCGTTTAAAGGAGATGTAATCAACTCTTACAATGATGGACCACTGGAAGACGGTAGCATTATGGGACCGTTTTACGAAATAGAAACTTCGTCGCCGGCAGCAGCTTTGAAACCGGGTGAAACATTGAAACATACTCATACCACCATGCACTTTAAAGGTGATTTTGAACACCTAAACGAAATTGCCCGCAAAACACTTGGTGTTGATTTATCAGAAATAGAGCTTTAATAGCTCTATTTTTTTTGTGCTTACTCCGGGTTTATATCAAACTGTCTTTTGACCTGAGCTCTTTTGTTTTTGTCATTCAAAACTTAATGAGTTCGGATGAATAATTGTATCTTTGCTTCCCTAGAAACAACCGGAATCGTACTTTTCAAAAGCCGTTCACAGGCTTCGGGTCGGTTTATTAATCATACTGTTATGTACAACTTAATAATTATTGGTGGAGGTCCTGCCGGATATGTGGCTGCAGAACGTGCAGGGCATAAAGGACTCTCGGTGATACTTTTTGAAAAAAATGCCATGGGTGGAGTGTGTTTAAATGAGGGTTGTATTCCAACCAAAACCATGCTTTACAGTGCTAAAACATACGAAAACGCATTACACGGAGATAAATACGGAGTGTATGGCGACAATGTCCGTTTCGATTACGGAAAAATTGTAGCCCGTAAAAATAAAATAGTACGTAAGTTGGTTGCCGGAGTCAATGCCAAAATGAAACAACACGAAGTAACGGTAGTATCGGGCGAAGCTATCATTCAGGGACAGAGCAATGAGGGTATAGAGGTAACTTGTGGCGGAGAAACTTATCTGGGTGAAAACTTGCTGATTTGTACAGGTTCCGAAGCTTTTGTTCCTCCTATTCCGGGATTGGAAGAAGCCGGTGAAATCATTCTGACCAACCGCGAAATTCTTCAGTTGAAAGAACAACCTGCTTCGTTGGTTATTATCGGAGGAGGAGTTATCGGAATGGAATTTGCCAGTTTGTATAACAGTTTGGGTACAAAGGTTACTGTAATTGAAATGCTTCCCGAAATACTGGGAGCTAACGATGCTGAAATTTCGGCTATGCTTTGCGAAATGTATGCGAAGAAAGGTATAGAATTTCACATGGAAGCCAAAGTGGTAAAAGTGGAAGGCAACAAAGTCATTTTTGAGAAAGAGGGGATAACCGAATCGGTTGAAGGCGATAAAATTCTGGTGAGTGTTGGTCGTCGAGCCATTACAAAAGGGTTTGGACTGGAAAATCTGCAGGTAGAATTAATAAAAGGCGGTATTAAAGTTGATGAAAAGATGCGAACCAATGTACCGAATGTATTTGCAGCAGGCGATGTAACCGGTTTCTCGTTGTTGGCTCATACTGCCAGTCGCGAAGGGGAAGTAGTGGTGAATAACCTGACCGGAAGAGAAGATACAATGCGTTACGACGCTATTCCGGGGGTGGTTTATACCAACCCTGAAGTAGCCGGAGTGGGTGAAACGGAAGAATCTGCCACTGCCAAAGGCATTGTGTATAAAGTAGCCAAATTGCCCATGGCTTTTGCGGGACGTTTTGTAGCTGAAAACGAAGGTGGTAATGGATTATGCAAAGTACTGGTAGCAGAAGCATCCGACAAGGTTATCGGTGTTCACATGTTGGGCAATCCATGCAGCGAAATGATTTATGGAGCATGTATGGCTATTGAAAAGGGAATGACTTTAGCTGAATTGCAGGAAGTTGTGTTTCCACATCCAACAGTAAGTGAAATTTTCAAAGAAACCGTATTTGCTTTTTGATTTTTTTCTCCCAAACTGTTTTGGAAATTAAAATAAAAACGTATCTTTGCAGCCGCTTTGAGAGAAAAGCGTGTTCAATTATATTGCGAAAATAGCTCAGTTGGTAGAGCACGACCTTGCCAAGGTCGGGGTCGCGGGTTCGAGTCCCGTTTTTCGCTCAGCTTTATGCTACACAGGATTCATTCCCTGCCCGGATGGTGGAATGGTAGACACGAAGGACTTAAAATCCTTTGGCTTTACGGCTGTGCGGGTTCAAGTCCCGCTTCGGGTACTCAATTAGCCTCTTAATCATTTGATTAGGAGGCTTTTGTATTTTACTAAGGTGTACTAAAGGTGTACTATGCAACATCTTGTGTCTATATACCACATTTATTCAAAAGCCCAGCATTGCAAATATCATACTGTAATAAATAAAAAACCGTTTCAAAGTCAATTGAAACGGTTTTATGAGTGCATACACATTTAAAACTTTAATCCCCTTCATCGAATATCATTTCGGAAAGGTCTAAGACTATCTGATTAAGTTCTGGATCAACGGCTACTCTTTTGTAGGAAGATGGTTCATCTCCCCGATATTTTGGTTATTAATGCCATTTTCTCCGACCCTGACAGGTCCTTCGTTCTTTGCTTGCAATTATTCCGCTAAGATCGTTTTCTTTACTCTTAGGCACCAATAAACTCCCCCGCTCTGAATGTAAATTTTTTCTGTTTCCATTTAGTAATTGGTTTAACTATTTACTTCCTTCGCTATTTTGGCGATTAATGCCATTTGTTCCGACATAGGTACTCGCTTGCACTTTTTCATAAACCTATTGTAGATTTCCTCCTTTACTCTCAGATTCCAGTGAATTTCCCCATCTGTTATTGATATTTTTTTCCTTTCCATTTAGCAATAGCTTATTATCTTCGAAACAGCTGATCTATTTGTTTTAACCACATTCTCTTTCTTTTAGCTCCTTTCTGATCTTGTTTAATAGGGCTAGTTTTTGTGACAGGTCCATTTCTGACACGTTTGTCTTTAGATATTTAGTCAATACCTCTTCTTTTACTGTTAAGCTGAAATTTGTTCCATATTCAGACAAGTGTAATTTAACCATGGGGTTTATTTCTACGTTTAATAATACTCCTTAATGTACAGATACGCTTTATTAAACAGCTCCTCTTCTTTGTGTAACTTGTATTTGAGTAGGGTTTTGCGTAAGGCTTTCTGTACTTCACGCTCACCTGCTACGGTGGTTTGCCAGCCAGGGAAACGTACAATCTTTACAATATTATCAATATCATCCACTATGCGACCAACTACAGCCGGTGTGTCTTCGGTACGCAGCTCCATAAACAGTTCGGACAAGGCAGCTTTCGCATCTTTCTGAATAGCAACAGCCACATCTTCTTTCTCCGCTTGTACGGTTTCTTTGGCCAACTGACAAAGCTCTTTGATAAAGTCAATACTGCTGATTAAACCCTGTTCTGCTTTGGCGCGTAGATCTTCCAGGCGCTTGCTGAGTTCAACAAACTTCGGTTTACCTGTATGACGTTGAAAACGTTTGATTAGTTCTTTTTCTAATTGTTTTATTTTGCGAGGATCCTGTTTGTGCATTAATTCATCAACCACAATTTCGTCTAAAATCATTTCCTCTAAATCGTCATGCACCTTATCCACATGGATATTTTCATGAATCAGACGAGTGGTTTCGGCACCGAAAGCCATCCAAAGCAGCTTTCCGGTCGACTCAGGACCGGCAGGTTTCACCGACGCATAGATACTCGATATCCATTTATAATCCTCTCTGTAAGGTGCTAATATCGCATCAGGCGACAAGGATTCCCACAACTTGGCTACAAACATATAATCTTTGGCAAAAGCATCGCGTTTTTCGTTGGTATTGATACACTCCTGGGCGCCTTGGAGGCCGTCGAAACCGTGTTGCATTCTGTCCACACCGGGAAAATGACTTAATGCATCATGCATGGCCTGCGGCACCTGTGCTTTAAGCACATCCATATTGCTGATTATTGTTTTTACCGTTTCTTCGTCGAATTGTAATGCTTTGGCTGTATCGTCGAATACACCAAAATAATCCACAATACGCCCAAAGTTTTTTTGTGGATATACCCGGTTGGTGCGGCAAATGGCCTGCAACAGTGTATGGTCTTTCAGCGATTTGTCCAGATACATGGTTTGGAGGATGGGTGCATCAAAACCGGTCAACAATTTGGCTGTAACAATTAAAAGCTTCAACGGCGTTTCCGGACTATTAAACGCATCGAGCACTTTTTCCTGTTGGTCTTTACTCATTTCGTACAAACGTTTCAGTTCGTCGTCGCCTTTGCCATTGGTGGAAATCACCACCGCTGAAGCTTCTGCCGGTATCAGTTTGTCCAATTCCTGTTTGTAGAGATGACAGGCTTCGCGGTCGGGTGTAACCACCATAGCTTTAAAACCATGAGGTTCCACTTTTTCGCGGTAATGTGCCACAATGTCGTCACAAATAAATTGGATACGTTCAGGCGATTTGAGAAATACTGCCATTTTTGCGGCTTTATTGCTCAAGGTAGTTTTCGATTCTTCGTCCAAATCATTCGCCAACTCATTAAACGCAACATCTATCTGCGACTTATCAATATGAATATCCAGCAAGCGTGGCTCAAAATGAAGTGGAAGCGTAGCTTTATCGCGTATGGAATCCTGAAAAGTATAACGGCTCAGGTAGCCGCCTTTATCCTCTTTGGCACCAAAAGCCCAGAAGGTGTTTTTATCGGCTTTGTTGATAGGAGTACCAGTTAACCCAAACAGAAACGCATTGGGCAAGGCAGCACGCATACGCTCTCCCAGATTACCTTCCTGTGTACGATGCGCTTCGTCCACCATCAGTATGATATTGTCGCGTGTATTGAGGTTTTCATACGCATCTTTGAATTTATGTATCATGGTAATGATAATAAAGCGCGCATCTTTTTCCAAATAATCGTGCAATTCCTTGATGCTGTCGGTGGTTACCGTATTCGGCACATCCTGAAAGGTTCCGCTTATCTGTGTGTCCAAATCAATACGGTCCACCACAATAATGACCGTAGGACTGCGCAAGGCCGCCACTTTGCGCAATTTCTGTGCAGCAAAAAGCATCAACAGTGATTTACCCGATCCTTGAAAATGCCAAATCAAGCCTTTTTTAATGCGGTTTTCCACCGCACGTTCTACTATCAGGTTGGCGCCTTCGTACTGCTGATAGCGGCAAATCACCTTGATTCGTTGTTTCTTTTTGTTGTTGGTATAGGTAGTGAAGTTATAGAGTATGTCCAATAATACCTTTGGATTGAGCAGGTTGCTCAGTTGTTTACCCACATCGCCCAGATGCAGCATTTTGGCCAATTCGTTGGGTTCGTCTTCGGTGCGCCAGGGCGACCAAAACTCCAGCGGTGTACGAACAGCGCCATAGAAAAACTCTTTTCCTTCGGTAGAAAAACTCAGGATATTGGGTACAAACAAGGCAGGTACCGAATTTTCGTAGCCATCGTGAATATCCGATGCACCATCCAACCATGATACTGCCGGACGAATGGGTGTTTTGGCTTCGCCCACTACCACGGGTATGCCGTTTATGTACAGCACAATATCCGGTATTTTAGTTTCGCGGTTGCGGATATGCAGTTGGTTGACTACCTGATAAATGTTATTGTCAAGTTTTTCCGGGTCAAATTCAATCAACTTAACCGGAACATGCGAGTAGTTTTTGCCAAAAGGCATGGACATTTCACCCCTCATCCAGCGGGCAAACTCCTCGTTGGCACGCACCAACCCCACGCTGTTTACCGTAAGCAATATTGTACGCAGCTTATAAATCACCTCATCAGCACGGTCGGGCTGTTCGGCAATTTCGGGATTAAGTCGTATCAATGCCTTTTTTACTTCACTTTCTACCAGCACTTCGGTTTGCTCACGATTAAGTGCCGAAGCAGGCAGGTAATTCCAACGGGCACCGTAAGCAGGCAATGGTTCCGAAGCGATTCCTTTGGCGTTCAGATTTACACCACTTAACTGATGGATAATATAATGTTCGACGGTATTGAGTTCGGTAAATGACATATAGTATTCTTTTTTTTGTCCGGATTCTGTCCAGATTCTGTCCAGATTAATTCTAATTAAATAATAAGGTGACTATATAAATATATTGTATATCAGATATATATAATATATAGTTATAATTATTAGTTATAATTGAAGCTTATATTGTAGCTGTTTTTTGTCCAGATTAAGGAATAAATTAAGTAGTTATATAATCTGGACAAACTATATTTAAATAAGTATATTAAACACTACTTCATTTAGGATCAATATAAACATATACTATTGATTTAGTTTTGCCTTCACTTGTAATTAAGCCTTCATCTTTCAGTGCTTTTAATGTTCGCTGTGCTTTTTTCTCATCTATATTCAAACGAGCGGCAAAATCAGGTGTATTTATTCGTTTTACTTCTTTCATAAGCTCATAGCCTTCTCTTTCAGAAGCCTTGAGAGATTCAATTATCTTGTTTGCTTCAACTATCGTTAACACAACGTTTCTTGCAAAAGATAAAGTAGTATAAACCTCATCTGTATTATACTTGGGTGTAGGCTTGTATTTTTTTATTTCTTCCATTCCAAAACCACGTCTCTCAATATAGCCCATATTGTAGAAAACATCTGCGAGTTTAGGATTTCGGCTTACAGTTGGTGCAGTAAAATTCTGAAGTTTGGATAGTTCCACTATCGGTAATCCCGGACTTTTTATAATAATTTCTTTCGGAGTTATATCAATTAAAATCTGAGCTTCCTGAATAGAATAATCTCTATGTACAATGGCGTTGACAATTGCTTCACGAAGCAATTGTATCGATATTTCTGAAATTTCTTTGTTTTCGAAATGACTGCGATCTAATGCACCTGGAAATACAAAACTTAGGTATTCTTCTATCTGCGTTGGTATTTTTACCAATGCATCTGAAAAATCCTTTGGCTTGACAGTTCTATCGGCATCGGTAACTGTAAATTTAATTCTGGCTTGACTGAATTTGTCGGTAGGTTTTTTTCCAAACAATAATAATCCCCAACCGGTTGGACGTGCAACATTATCTTTGTCCAATTGAATGAAATCCCACTTCAACAACAAACGGTTAAAATTATCTGAACCAATTCTATATTCTATTCCTAACTTGTCAATATACATTTGAAGCGCATCTTCCGAAAAATCCGTTAAATCAAAATTAGCAAGACCGGTTTCCATCGCACTTCTTATTGGAATAAATTCGTCACCTTCTGCTTTTCGGGCACGTTCGATAGCTTGTTGCATAAAATCGTCATTAGCAGTCATTATTTCCGTTTGAAGATCTTTATCAAAAAAATCAATTTTAATGTTTTTGCTTCTCAGATAAGATTCTCCTTTCCCTTTTACCAAAGGGTCGGGATCCTGAACACCGATATATACTTTTTGTATCCGGGCATTTACCAAACGTTCGGAGCAGCTGAGTTTTGGAGCCTTCCGTGCACCGGGAGCACAAGGTTCCAATGTAGCATAAACAATACAGTTATCCAGCTTCTTATCCCGGCATTTCTTTTCTAAAACTGTAAATTCGGCATGGTCGCCCGACCGAAGCTCGCCTCTGTGTGCTTTACAAATATATTCACCATCCGCTGTACTTAGTATTGCCCCTACTTTAGGATCTGCTTTGTCTTCGTGTTCTGGTATAGAATGAAACATTTCAGCAACAGCAAATTCCTGATATTCCCGTACAGTGTATTTCTGTCCTACAACGGCTTCTTTTGGTAATTTCATACTTACTTCAATTTTATTCTTATTTTACGATGACAGCACTTAACTGATGGATAATATAATGTTCAACGGTATTGAGTTCGGTAAATGACATATTATTTAGAATCTAACTTATTAAATGATTGACCGTCTATTATATGTAAAATTGCAGATTCTTTAAATTGTTGATTAATATATTTACTGTTGTGTTCTTGCTTTCTTTTTATCCTACGAAATAAATCAATATTCACTTTTTGCTTCAATTTTAAATACTCAATATCAACAAAGACTATTCTATTCCATCTTGTGTTTAATTTTTCATTTTTTATAAACTCACTCAAAAAGATTGGGTCATTCATTTTGTGCGATAACAAATAACTGATCGAATACAATGTTACATCGGAGAATCCATCTGGTTTTGTTAGAATATCTAAAGATATATCGCTGAATGATTCTAAATCAATATGTTTAGTTTGAAACAATTTTTCAAACATTTTTCTAAATTGCAAAATTATATCTAATGTTGTCAAAGATATTGTTAAGCCGCTTTGTTCTTTCCGTTCTTTGCCAATATTTTTTATGATATCATTTTCTATAGCCCCCTTGTATAATTTATCAAAATTGTAAATAATATTTGAAATAATGTTTCTTTGAGTTTCTTTCGGAATTAAATGAGCAGCTTGAATAGTTTTGGATAATATAGATATGTGTTGAAAGTAATTTTGCAACTCAATAGGGATTTTACTTGAAATGATTTTTTTTATGAATACATCTCTTTTGGGTGTTTTACCACAGTAAAAAATGATTGAATTCTCCCACCATTCTTTGTATAAATTGTCGATTAGAAATTGTTCATTCGAATCATCAAAATATATACTTGCGAAATATTCTTGAAACGAAAGATTACAAAAACCGAATGTTTGTTCACCTTCATTGAAATGAATTAACCCAACTCGATCATTTAAATTGTTCATAAATTGATCTATGTCAGACAAGTCTTCAATTGGATGGGTAGATTTGAGTTTTTGTAAAAATATCATTAGTTTATCCCTAGGAATTTCTTGCATATTATTCTCATGCATATACTTAGCAATAAACGCAAGTGTGTGTTTTGTTTCCTCAAATTTATATTGTAGTGAAAGACCTTTAGATACATCCCAGCGATTTAAATAATAATCGCAGAATTTATTGTAAAGTTCAGTAATATTTGCAGGAATCTCTTCTAAATCAATTTCATCTTCTCTATATAAAATTGCTGCAAGTGTTAACGCCATTGGTGTTCTGGTCAGACTATTTGACAATTGATTTGATTTAATAGCACTAATAAAATTTGCAGCTTTTGTCTTATCATTAGGTATTAATTTCTTAACTAAGGCAAATGCCTGACCTACATCAAAGGGTAATAATGATATTTTTTCAAAACTATCAAATAAGTTTCCGTCAAACATTTCAATGTTTCTACCAGAAATAATAACTTGTAATTGTCCATCTTTGTTATCTTCAATGTAATTATTGATAATTGTCATTATTGATTTTTTTGCTTCAAGAGTCTTTAACTCATCAATCCCATCAAAAAGCAAAATCATTTTATGAAAATAACTTCTTTCAAAATCTTCACCACCTGTTAATTCTTTGAATTGCTCATTAATTATTACATTTAAATCAATATCTGGTTCAAGACATAACTTTCTAAACTTAAAATAAAAAACAGCGTCGGTTTTTTCTTTTGTAGAATTTAAAACATTAACACCTATCCTTTTCATTAATAAACTTTTACCAGATGTAGCTACACCTTTTATTAACGTATTTTTATTAGAGTTGATAATTGCAATTGAATCATCTAATTCTTCACGTATTTTTTGCTTTTCATCTTGATATCTGTTCTTTTCATCTTGATATTTATGCATTGATGTACGTATGTTTACAAAAATGTCGTTAATCTCAAAAATATTAAGTTTTGTGTAAATATCTTTTGCATTTTCTAAATCAGAAAGTCGTTTAATTTGTTCAATTTTATATTTTACATAAACTATATCATCTTTTGATGTACCATTTTCAGATAGAAATAGATCTTTAATTTCCTTTGAGATCTCTTCTTCTATTCTTTGATAATTCCAAATATCTACATTGCTTCTAAAATGTGGAGTGAGTACTTTGTTCAAAACACTTTTTGCTTGTTGAGATATAGATCCATTAACAATTACAATTACACTATTTATATATTGCTCATTTCCATTGGAGTCCAAAAATGGATGTTGAAATGACAACTTTATTTGTCTGGTAATCTCACCCCCATCCTCAAAGTCTTCCATCGAGGCATTTTTATTTTTTACAACTACGGAATACCAACGTTCATTTCCTAATTTGGAATTATATTCTTTAAAAACAAGATCTTTTCCATATTCATTGATTCCATGTATAATTTCAACGCAATCATATTTTTTAGCAAGAAATAATTGCTTTAAAATTGGAAATAAAAATGGCTCTTTTTCATTTTTATTAATGTGAGCAAGTTTGTCTTTTACTGAGGTGAATTCCATAATGTTTGAATTTAAAATATTTCGTTTATCAATCCTTTTTTAATTGCTTGAGAGACATTGATTTGTAATTTAATTGATTCAATTGGCTTTTCAAATTCTTCAATTCTACCTAAAACACTTCTTTGTTTTTCAACTTCAAAAACTGGTATCATCAAATCTTTTAATATGGAATAATGTCGTCTATACCCTTGTGGGATTAGATTTAAATTTTTAATCGTATAATACAAAAATTTAGGTAAAACTTTATTTTTGTCTGGATATATTATTTTAGTACCATCTGCGCCTAATATAAAAGGAAAATCAATGTATTTGATAATTGTAGTGTGATCTCCAAAAACTAAAACTGGCAAATCACCATCAAACACTATCTCCTTTGTATTAGAATAACCTACAATAAAACTCATGCTTTGATCAACAATCGGATATTCTCCAATCATCTTGTATTCAGTTGTATCTAATTTTCCAACATTATATTTTTGATTAGACAACAACGAGCTAATTTTAGCTAAATTAGAAATATCAACCAAATAGTTTCCGTTATTACAAGTGCCACATTCTTTTGCCATATATAGTTTTAGAGCATTCTCCAACCCCTCCTTCACCTCCTTTTCCCTTTCCACCACTTCATCAGCCGCCCAGAGCAGTTCCGCTAAGCGGGCTTGTTGGTCTTTGGGAGGAAGTAGGAATTCTTGTTTTGCCAGGTCTTTCCAGTTAATGGTTGGCGAAAGTCCGCCTACCGATATTTTTACGGATATATCCTGAAATACTTTTGAATGAAAGAAAAATGGAAATAATCGTTCGTCAATCAATTTTGTATTTGCACGGAGCACCATGGCATGAGCAGAACAAATACCATCCGTTTCGGCTAATGCCGCTTTACGTTGGTAAGCGCGTCTTTTCCCAAAAATGACATCGCCTGTATAGAATTTCAGCTTTGTACCTTCTACATCTGCCGGAGTACCGTTTCGTTTTATATGTAGGCTATCGGGGTCTAAATGCTCCAGTCCCACGTATACTTTCAAATCCGTTTGTTTCGGTTCCACCCGTTGCGATATATTCTGTGCAAATTCATCAAAACGATAACTCTTCCACCCTGTTTTATCTATATTCAGCTCCATTCTTTATTTCTAATCAATTTTTATGAATGGATCAACTCTCAGAATAAATCCAGTCTCATCTGTAAATTTTTCCGCCACAGTAACACTTGCAGCTTTAAAATTAGGTCGTTGTTTGTTGACAACATAGGCAAAGCACATGTCGTAATCTGCTAATCCAACCTCTGCTTTATATATCCTTATTGTAATTTTGAGTTGATCTGTTGCATCTCCTAACCATCTTCCGCCATCTCTGTCTTTAAGTTCCACAAAAGTAATGGTACGATCATGGGTTAGCATACCATCGCATCTGCTTTCTTGCTCGCCATTGGCTCTAACTATTTCTACGCAATGATCAATAGCAGTAAAGGTTATATCCTTCGTTTTTTCATTATCAACCCATGCAATCCAATTTTCAGCATTCGTAAAAGAAAGGTATGCAGGGTTTTTAGCCGGATGAGGATCATCACATATCCCAAATACGGCTTCTTTTGTATTACTTACACACGCCGGTTTTCTGAAATCTACTGCCATCCTTTTTCAATTTGTTGAAGTTGTGCAAAGAGTTCATTTGTTTCTCCGAGGCTATCGTTCAGGTAGTTTTCGTCAGAAGGTAGGCCTTTGTAGCTTTCTAATTTGGTTATGGTTCCTGTAGCTTCATCCAGTTGATAGATAATTAAATCATCCGGATTTACAGTAGATTCTACTGGTACTATAGCTGATACTTTATCAATTATTATGCTATCGGTTAATGATTTATTTACATTAAAAGCCTTCACTGCCAAAGTCAAGTAATTGATAAAATATGGACTATGAGTAGTCATAATCAGTTTATTTCCTTCGTCTTTATTGGCATGCTGTACTAAGCTGAACAATACTTCCTTTTGCGATTTCGGAAATAGATTCAGTTCGGGTTCTTCTACAATATTGATAAAACAGACTGGTTTACGTTTCTCACTTAATTGACGTAAAAGCGCATGTCTAACTTCGGGAGTAAGAGTTTTGTCTTCCAAAATATCTTTTAGATCTCTTTCCAATTGTCGTTGTTCCTGTAATGAATTTTCTTTTTTAGAAATATCTTCTTCGGAATAATAGCCTTCTGCAAGATATTTTGTTACCAAAATTAAAGGAACTGTCGATTGGAATCCACTTGAAGCTTCGGATAACCGTAATTTAAACCCATTATTGCGACCCTGAATATGTGCTAGTTTATGAGATTTATCATAAACAAATTTCATATTATTTATTGGCAGTTCAATTCCAGACGAAAATTTACTTTTTGCTCCATCGTACTCATCATTAAAAGTATAGAGTGCCGCCGGTAAATCTTTAAGTTTATCTGGTCTATCAATAACGCTTAAAAAGCTGCGTTCTGCAGGTACATACATAACTTTAGGTAGAAGATACCCATTTTTATCATTTTTGGTAGCATTCAGCACTCCATTTTTATATTGAAATCCGAAGGCATTTCCCTGATAACTAATTTCAGTATTATCAAGCAAATAATTTTTTAGTTTAAGATAATCTAAACGTTTCTCGAACTTTATTTTAGAGTCAATCTCATTTTGTCGGAGAATTCCTTTTACCATTGCTTTCTCAATCCACGTAAATGTAGAAATCAATTTGGCTACCGTACTTTTACCGCTACCTTGATTCCCAATAAACAGAGTGACTTTTTTAATGTCTATCCACCCATCATTTTCAATACAACCGGCTTTGATGGGTCCGAAGTTTTCAATTTTTATTTTGCTCATAATGAGTATTATTTTTTACAAAAGTAATCATTTGTTTTATAAAGGCAATAACAGACTTACAACTTTGTAACACAGTTTTTTATCTATCCGATTTTGTCGCAAATATATGCGAAATTTGCGACAAAACACATGTTCCTATTTTAAAGTTGAAAATAATTGATTTAGCGAGTTTCTCAATACCACTGAATTGTCCTGCCATTGCTGATAAACGTCACTTAAACTCAACTCTGCATCCTTTTCCTGCTGGCTAATTTGCTTTTTAGCTACATAGAGCGGAATGCTTAAGGTGCCTTCGTTGGCCAGAATAGTTTCGTTGCTTATCACACTTGCAAATCCATCCACGTCTTTGTACTCTTTGTAAGCCGCAAATATCTTTTGTATATGCTTGTCCTTCAGGTAGCTGATGGTTTTTTCTTTTTTGATTTCATCCAAGGCATTGATAAAAAGGATTTTCCCTTTTCGCTCTTTGGGTTTCTGTGTACGACATATCAGCAAGCAAGCCTCCATGGGGGAATTGTAAAACAGATTTGGTCCGAGCCCAATGACACAATCCACCGTGTCGCTGGCTATCATTTTTTTACGCATTTCGCGCTCTGAGTCCCGAAACAGAATACCGTGCGGCCATAGCACCACGCATCTACCGGTTTCAGGGTTCAGGCTTTGCATAATGTGTTGCTGAAAAGCATAATCGGCACATCCCTGTGGAGGTGTTCCCCAGATATTACGTCCGTACGGGTCGTTGGTAAATGCTCCCTGGTCCCAACTTTTAATGGAATAGGGTGGATTGGCCAATACAATATCGAACTGTTGCAAGCGATCATACTGAATAAAACGCGGGTCTTTCAAGGTATCTCCACGTTCCACATTAAATTCTTCAAATCCATGCAACAACATGTTCATGCGGGCAATGGCTGAAGTTATCAGGTTTATTTCCTGCCCAAACAAGCGCATAGTACGGAATTCTTTACCGTGATCTTTCAGCAGCATGGTGCAATTAAGCAATAAACCACCACTTCCGCAAGTTGGGTCGTACACACTTTCGCGTTCCTGTGGGTTGGCAATCAGGGTCATCAGTTTTACAACAGTGCGATTAGTATAAAACTCTGCTGCTGTATGACCGCTGTCGTCCGCAAATTTTTTAATAAGGTATTCGTACGCATTGCCGAGCATATCGTTAGGCACATTGCCTATGCTTAGGTCGTGTTGCGAAAAATGTTCTATCAGGTTACAAAGCATCTCATCGGTCAGGCGCTCTTTGTTGGTCCATTCGGCATCGCCAAAAATTCCCTGCAATTGCTGCGCATTGACGCGTTCAATTTCGCGGAATGCCTTGCTCAGGTTCATACCCACATTGACCGTAATTGCCCGCACATTTTTCCACTGCACTTCTTCAGGCACCTGAAAACGGTGGTTCTCGACAAATGAAGCATAATCCAAATCACCATCCGATTCTTCTAATGCCATGCGGTATTCTTCCTCATACACATCGCAAATGCGTTTGTAAAACAGCAAAGGGAAAATATATTGTTTGTAATCTCCAGCATCAATCACCCCCCGCAAATAAACCGCAGCTCCCCAGAGATAACTTTCTAATTCTTTTAAATTCATTTTTATTATTGAATAGTTGCTATTGTTTGTCTTAACGTTGCCCAATGATCATCATTGTAAGGATTCATGCAGAGCAAGATTTGTTTTTCGACACCATCTTTAATTTGATAAATATCCAATGTCCCAAAATTCGGAAAAAGATAGATAATAATATGTTGTCCATTTGAGGCATACATTATATACTTTTTACCTTCTTCAACTTGACGAAACGGATAATACAAGCAGATGGAATTCATTACCCGCAATACATTAATCATATCATTTCTCATTTGACACAAATTGCTCCAATAGTTTTTTTAATTTCTCTTCGGCTTTCCAGGCTTTTTGAGCAGATACTTTTAAATCAGCCATAGCCTGTTCCATGCTTGGTAGATTATCAATAATTTCTTTTTCTACGTATAAAGGAATATTGAGATTATAATCGTTGATTTTTATCGAATCAATGCTTACCACTTTCACATGGTCTTTTACATCCTCATATCCTTTGTACCAATTATAAATGGTTTGTATATGTTCTGGTTCCAGAAAGTTCTGTGCCCGTCCGGTCCGAACCTGATCTGCAGCATCAATAAATAGCACTTTACGATTTTTCATCTTTTCCTTCTGAGCCCTGAATACCAATACACAAGCCGAAAGGGTTGCACCATAGAAGATGTTGGAACCTAATCCTATCACCGCATCTAACAAATCCATTTCGAGCAAGGCTGCACGGATCTTTGCTTCAGCACCTTTGCGAAACAATGCTCCATGTGGCAACACCACGCAAACACGTCCATTTACCGGATTCATGGATTTAATCATGTGTTGCACCCAGGCCATATCGCCGTTTCCATTAGGGGGTACACCGGCAATATTACGTGCATGAATATCATTAATCCATATATCAGCACCCCATTCTTTGAGTGAAAAAGGTGGATTGGCGATGACGATGTTGAACTGGCGTAATCTGTCGTGTTCAAAAAAACGTGGGTCACGCAGCGTATCGCCACGCTCAATCCGGAAATCCTCTATGCCATGCAAAAACATATTCATGCGGGCAATGGTGGAGGTTGTCAGGTTTTTTTCCTGTCCAAAAAGTTTTAATGTGCGTGGATCACCTCCAGCATCTTTCACATGTTCAATACATTCGAGCAACATACCGGCAGTTCCGCAGGCTGGATCGTAAATGGTTTCGCCCTGCTGAGCATCTACAATCATCCCAATCAGGTGAACGACCGAACGAGGCGTATAGAATTCCCCTGCCTTTTTATTGGTCTGGTCCGCAAAACTACGAATCAGATATTCGTAAGCTCGCCCTAAAATATCTGGTTCTACGTTGGAATTGGCAAGATTATATTGTGAGTAATGTTCAATCAAATTGCATAACAGCGCATCCGATAATTTATCTTTATTTGTCCAGGGCGCATCGCCAAATATATTGGAAAGAAAATCCGGATTTGCTTTTTCTATTTGTGCGAAAGCTCCTTTAATCTTGCTACCTACATTCTCTACAGTTGCACGAACATCATTCCAATGACATCCTTCGGGTATAATAAAGCGGTGAAATTCAGTTCTCTTTGCATAATCAACATCACCTTCCGATTCTTCCAAAGCTTCTAGAAATTCTTCGTCATAGACATCCGAAATACGTTTGAAAAATAATAAGGGGAAAATATATACTTTAAAATCAGCTGCATCTACAGGACCTTTGAGAATCCAGGCAGCCTTTGATAAATATTGTTCTAATTGCGATAATGTTAGCTTTTCGTTGCTCATAGAGAGAATAATCAGTTTTATGGTTCAAAATTACACATTCTATTTTAATAAGTCTATATGTGTGTTAATGTATTTTCCGGTGTTATTAAATAAAAACAACTATATGTATTTTTATCAATAGAAGAAAACGCAAATAATTTAATTCCAGTATAGTTTTATGTTTATACCACACAAAAAGCAGATCTTGTATTGATTATAGTCATTATCAATTAAGACTTTAGTTCAAAAGAGAAAGGAGTTATTCAAAATAACTCCTTCTCCTTATCTATACCTTATGTAGATAATAAACTATTTTTGATTCGCAAGGAATTTTTTCAATACATCGTCGCTGTTTGAGTCTTCCACCTTTACAGAAGCCAGAACAGGCATCACATACTTAACTAATGAAATGTAAGTCTTTACCTTATCAAGTGGCTCTAAGCTATCCCATGTTTTCTCTATTTCTTTGAATTTTTTATTCATAAATAGAGAAATAAGCTTCTTCGTTTCTAAAGATGTTTTGTTGCTAGACCCTTTAGGCCTACCAAGATAGTTACCTGAAATACCCTTTTCGATTGGCATAATTTATTGTATTTTATTGTTGTTTTATATCAAAATTCTATCTTTCTCAATTCATTTACAGAATAAACGATGAATGCTCTTGATCCTTCTTTAATAAGTTTTTTCTATAAACCTGTAATGGTCTAGCTCTCGCTGGTGGTCTTTTTACTTCAATAAACATACATGTGTACCCTTTCGAATGCTAAGTAGATCCAGAGTACCTTTTTGTTAGTTTGGATAAGTTTGACCATGAACCATCTTCTCTGCTTCAAATAAAAAAACGTTCTAATTTTTTCAAAATTCCTATTGAAATATGATGATGTGTAATTTTGTTTCCCTCTAACCTTTTTTGATATTTTCTCTTCAATACCACCTCTAGATAATACCCAATATAAGACAACTTTTTTAGTCCGTTCTTTTCTTGTAATACGATTGTTGCTTGGTCAGATATTTTATTTTTATATAGTCTTAATTTCACAGCTTTTAGGTTTGTAAGAAGTTGATATTCATTGTTGGTGCAATTGGTGCAGCTAGCTATTTTAAACTATTAGTGCAATGTTTTGTGCAACGAGTGCAATGTGTTTTTAAAAATGTATATAATTAATTGATTTTTAATTTTTTAGTCAGTGTAATAGTTAGTGCAGCTAGTGCAACAAACTGTTAGTGCAAGGTGCAAGCTACATAATATATAATGTTATGTAGTTGCACTGTACGGTTGCACTATTCTAAACCTGTAAGTAAATAGCCTCCACCTTGCTTTTTTATGAATCCTACCTTAAGCATTTTTGAAATATGAAGTTTTGCTGTTCTTTCTGCTAAGCCTGATAATTCCATGTAATCATGAACAATTACATCGTAAGCCAAACACTTATCTGGAGCGAGTAATTTTGTAAAGAAAAGTTTTTGATTATATTCGTTTAATTCTGATTTTGTCATGGTTTCTACAAATCCATTATAAACCGGAATACCTTCATTGTCTATCGAAAAACTAAATTCTTCAAAAGGTGCGTTTCTTGTTTCCGCTGGAATTACTTTTGTGTCCTCACCATCTTTGATTAATTGAAATACCGTCTCTGCTTTTCTCTGTGCATAACTTCCCAAAAAGCCCAACATTTGACCACCATTTGACTTCCCAGTATGGAGAATGTTTGTTATATGACAATCAAATACACTTGTAATCCGCATTAATTCCAAAATAAGAAGGTTTGTTTCTGTATCATCATTAGCCGAATTAGTAAGATCAAGAAGCCCATCAATAACAGCCCAATCTGGTTTATAGAACTCAATAGACTGTTTAATTATCCCAATACGTTCTTCAATAGTACATTCACGTAAATGAAATACCGTTAGATTAGCATTTGCCTTAGACCAACCTAGAAGTTTATAAACTCTTTTGATCTGTTTTAGGGTATGGCTCTCTGAACTTTCTGTATCAAATAACAAGCATTTTCCGTCGACTACACAAGTAGTCAAGCCAAACGTACTATTTCCAAAAAAGGATGCAACCAATGAAGCGACAAACATACTCTTCCGACTTTTAGGTGCGCCAGATATAACTGAAAGGTTTCCTCTTGATATTACGAGTTTATCGCCCTGTATTAGTATTGGAATTGGTTCAACAATTTCGCTCGAATAATCCAAAATGTATTTTGTTAAGTCATATTTCTTGGTTTGCTGATTTTCCGGTGAAAAATCATTTACTTCTGGTTCGTCTTTCATATCAACAATGGATTTAGAGGTAAATTAATTGGATGAATTTTTGCTCCATTTGCATCCATGTTGATAATATCCAATTCAATAGCTCCAAATGTTCCAAAGGGATTTAATTGCCTGTTGTTCAAAATGCCGACTATTGGGTTGTCTGTATAGTTTTCGTCAATGGGTTGATATATAATAAGTCCGTTAACCTTGTAGTCTAGTGCCACATCATAACCTCTTATAGCATATTTTCCAAATTCACTATGCGAAATGTTAGTATTCCGTTGAAGAATAGGTAGTACGTCATTTTTCAGAAATATTACTTCTCTCTGGATTATTTGGTAGGTATTCCCAGTTGTCTTTTGCAAATACTGCTCTTTTGAAGCAATAAGCTTTTTGAGAGCTTCTACTTCGTATGAATCAAAGAATTTAATCATCATTACATCCTTTCCCAAATAAAGACAATTGGTTGCTATCGTTTACATGCCAATACAATTTACAGTGATTTTCTAACCGACTATCTTTAATCTTCATTACTTCTTTTCTCAAAGTACTGATAACTTTTCTTGAATCAATAGTGCCTAGATGCTTGTTAGTCTGAATTTTTGTGAGCTTTTGTCCAGATAAAAATAGACATCGGACTGATTGAATTATCCTCTTGTTACTCATAGCTGAATTGATATTAGAATAAATATTATCTCGATCATGACAATCATAAAGGCAATATGCAAGATCATACACAATTCTGAAACAAACTCTTTAGTCCATTGAAAATTACGCTTTTTCATCTCTTTAATCCCTTTCCTATTTTCTTGTTACTCATGCAATATTTTTGAGCTTGTGTTTCAATCTCATTAGACGTGCAAATTGGGTTCTGTAACATCCATTTCTCTAACTCGGTGCGTTCAAAGTAAACGAGCTTTCCAAAAGGTTTTGAAAATGGTACTGTGTTTAATGATGTGTGCTTGTACATTTTTGATCGGCTTAACCCGGTGAACTTACATGCTTCATCAAAAGTGAATACATTCTTTTGGCTTAGGGATGCTGCCTCAATCCTATTTAATTGTTCTCTAAAATCTGAATCTTGTTCCATTGCAATAATTTGTTGAATTAATTAAATGGGGTCGGGGTGTACTTTCCTTTACCCTTTGTTTTTGTTAACGGCTCAAAATTAGGTAATATAGGAAAATAAAAACCCCTACAATTGCCCATTGTAGGGTATTGTAGGGGTCTCAATTAAGGAGGAATTAAATTATATTTTTGCCAAAATGGCATCTATTTCTTTGCTTCCTACTGGTAGTTGTCCTGTCTTTTGAAAATCATTTTTTGCACCTATTAAACCAGAAACTTTAAAACCATTTTCAGCCCATTTCCAATCTGTTCTTTCTTCAATGTGTTTTTTGATTTTACAACATATACTATCAACAAAATAGGCTAATAAACTCTTTGTTCCTACCCATTTTAAAGCCTTAAAATTTTCCAGGTTGCCTATTCCCCCAAAAAGCCAACAAAATGACTTGTAATCTGCTCCTGTAGCATCTGTCAACAAAAACCCACCTATTGTTAGTCCTGTGTAAAGCTGTTTTAATTGCTCAAGTGTAAATGACCGTGTTAAATATAGAGGTGGCGGCGTTTTAGGCATAAAGAGTTTGATTTTACTCTCAATTGATAATAAATAACTTTTTAATTGAGAAAGTCCCTCACGTTTCCAAACATCTCTTATTTCTTGTTTCTTTATGTATTCTACATATTCTAAAATCCATTCTGAAGGCACCCCATCAATTTGTTGATGAAAAAGTTTCTTTGCCGATTCTGCTTTATCATCTTGAAGCTTGAATTTTTCAGCTCCGTTTATAATTTCCTTTTCAATTGCTGAATAATTTGAGTAAAAGAATTCTTGTTTTTCTGTTTTCATAATATTAGAATAGGAGTTCTGGCAAACTGTTTATCGCTTGTTCTTTGAGACTGTCAACCGCCCTGGTGTACTTTTCTGTATGTTTAAGCCCCGAATGTCCTAAAAGGCTTGCTACAGTCTTAATGTTTGCCCCGTTGTTCAATATGTTAACGGCAAAAGTGTGTCTAAGGGAATGATATGTTATATGCTTGTCAATCTTTGCTTTACCTGTCCAATGCTTCAAGGCTTTTAAACACATTGTAAAGCTCGGTAAATGAAATATAACATCGTCCTTATCCGGCTTCTCTCCGATTAATGAAAGTAACCCATTGTTCAATGGTATGTTTACCCAACTGCTTGAACTATGCCCCTTTGTTTTGGATTGTTCAAAGGTCAACAAACGGCTTGAATAATCTACATTGCTATATTTTAGCTCTATAATATCACAGTACCTAATGCCTGTATAAAGGGTAAATATAAATGCTCGCCTTGTATCTAAGTTCTGACCGGTGTAAGTTGTTTGAATTAATGTTGTCATTTCTTCCATGCTTAGAATGTCTTTTTTTAATGCTCCTTCATCAACTTTACATATTATTCCGGCGCATGGGTTTTTAGCTATTACATTGTGATCTACTGCATATTTAATTACTTTCTTGAAGCGTTTATAAAATGTCAAAGCACCCTCTCCCGTACTTTTGCTTTGGAGATACTCAACAAACAATATCATCATGTCTTTATTTAGTTGCTCAGGCTTGATGTTGGTTTGAAACATTGGATATTCTATTTTTAGAAAGTCCTTGAAACGTTCAAAAGATGCTTTAATCATTCTAATGTCCCGTTTGGTGTAGTTATCAATGTATGTCTGGTAGTAGTCTAGAAAGTTTATTTTCTTGGTTGAGCTTATCCGCTTACCTGTTTTGTCTGCCTTTAATTCCTGCTCACGTTCTCCCCGGATCTCTGTTGCAAGTTCTAAAGTCTTTTTGTTGGTATCCCGTTCTATTGGTGTTCTTGGGTTAGTTATCAAATAGAGGTTTAAAAATTCTTTCTTTCTATTGTGCTTAACTGTAATCTTTCCCGTCTCATCATCAACCGTTTGAGTACGTCCTAAATAATACTCTAAATAGAGGCTTAATCTGCCATCCGATAGGGTGTTTTGTTGTAATTTGGGATTGTCTTTTGTCTTAATTTCTAACTTTGCCATTTTTATATTTGCTGATTATTAGGCTATTACATACATAATTATCTTTTTAGTACACCTTTTACAGGAACTGCCCTATTTTATGGCTGTTTCTTTTTGGTTTTCCCCCTAATTATGCCATTTCTCACCTCTAAATCAGGTGTAATTAACTCAAAAATAGTGGGTTGTGTACACTGACATCTCAACACTCTGTACTTTATAACTATTTGATTTGCTTTTGTTTTCCTATGGTTGCAAAGATAGATAAAAGTTTTCATTCAAGGTGTACTAAAGGTGTACTAAATGACAAAACAAGGTCAAAACAAAGGAAAAAACAACCTCAGAATAAAATGTAATTGATTGATAAATAGTATATTTAATTGCTTTTGTTTTCCTTTGTTTTATGGGTTATGTTCCCGCTTCGGGTACAGTTTTAAAAAGAGACATTCTATTTATAGTTTGTCTCTTTTTTTATTTTATAGTCTGCTGAAAAGCGATTTATTGCCACGAAGTGGCTAAATGTAAATAGCCCCCGGTGAAGCTTGCGTAACCGGGGGATGTAAATGACCATAGACATACAACCCCGAAGTGGGTTGAACATCATGATACTATGTTGTTATTGAACCCCATTGGGGGTTCGTGTTCATGTGTTGTTTTATCCACGGGTTTTACCCGCGGTTATTTATATTCAAGTCCTTCGGACTTAAGAAAAGAGTTGAAGAAATTTGGTTTAAGTTTTCAAAAAAAGGCAACTGAAAAATATCAGTTGCCTTTATTCATGCTATTCCGTTTCGGGTTTATGTTCTGTTACTTATCTAACTGATTTACCGATTCAACCAAGCGCACAAACTCTTTGCGGTAACCGTGTGTATCGGCTCCTATGCCGTTGTTGGCAAGTTCTATGACTTTATCATACGAACTACTCCCCTTGAAGTCCGATTCGCGAAGCAATTGTCCAAACATGGAGACCGCCATGATAAATTTGAAGTCGGATGAAGTTTTTTTATTGATATCGCTTATTAAAACCGGAACTTCCATTTTATTGCTGCTGTCGCTGTTTGGAAGTTTATAACGAAGTTTTACGGTGAGCAGTTCCGATGAATTATCGGGTTGTACGTTGTTGGTTGTGTTATTGTTGGTTTGATATTTCAGGTTGTCCACTCCACCATAGGTGTTTTTTACTCCTGCGGGAATGATTTCATAGAGTGCCGTAACGGTATGTCCTGAGCCCAGTTCGCCCGCATCTTTGGTATCGTCGTTGAAATCTTCTTTGTTCAGTAAGCGGCTTTCATACCCAATCAACCGGTAAGCATTTACCCGGGTAGGATTAAACTCCACCTGAATTTTTACATCCTTGGCTACAGTGTACATAGTGCTGCCAAATTCGTTGACCAATACTTTGTTGGCTTCCTGTATATTGTCAATGTAAGCATGATTCCCGTTTCCTTTTTCGGCGAGAATTTGCAATTTATCGTCTTTGTAATTACCCATACCATAGCCCAGTACAGTAAGATAAACTCCTGTTTTTCGTTTTGATTCTATCAGACTTTCCAGCTCATTGTTACTGGAAACACCTACGTTGAAGTCGCCATCCGTACAAAGCACGATACGGTTGTTCCCATTCTCAATAAAGTTCTTTTCGGCTATTTTGTAAGCCAGCTGTATTCCTGCTCCTCCGGCGGTAGAACCTCCTGCATGTAAACCATCCACTGCTTCCATTATTTTCTGTTTATCCGTTCCTTCGGTTGATTCGAGTACAACGCCTGCAGCTCCGGCATAAACCACTATGGCTACACGGTCAGTTTTGCGCAGATTATTGGTAAGTAGTTTGATTGATGATTTGACCAGTTCCAGTTTGTTTGGAACATCCATGGAACCCGACACATCGAGCAGAAAAACAAAATTAGAGGCAGGAAGATTCTCTGATGGTATCTCGCGGGCTTTTACTCCTATTTTCACTAAGCGGTGAGTGGCGTCCCAGGGGCAGATACTTGTTTCGGTGTTGATACTTACGGGATCTTTTCCGGATGGTTTCGGGTAGTTATAACCGAAATAGTTGATTAGTTCTTCAACACGGATGGCATCTTTTGGTGGTTTCTGACCCATGTTTATCATTCGGCGCATATTGCCGTATGAAGCAGCGTCCACATCCAGCGAAAACGTAGAAAGTGCTTGTTCTTTGGCCGAAAGGAAACGATTTTCTTTGAAACTTCCGTATTCTTCGGTGTTGGGTTGAGCTTGTTTTCTTATTACAGGCATAAATGACGATTGCGGATAATAATTCGTGACTTTTACATCGGCAATATCCTTTGCACTGATAGAACCGGATATATCACTCTTTCTTTGGGATACGTAACCCATCACCACTATTTCTTCCAATGCTTTTTGATCGGGAGTGAGGGCAACATCAATATACCCGCTTTTTACTACCACTTCCTTCTTTACATAACCCAGGAATGAGAAAACCAATGTTTTTCCGTGTTGGGTGGTGATGGTGTAACGTCCTTTGGTATCTGTCACTGTTGCTTTTTTCGATCCTTTTTCTATTACCGTAGCACCAACGATTAATTCGTGAGTTTGTGCGTCGGTTATAGTTCCTGATACCTGAATTTGTTGAGCAAAAGTGTTGGCTGTAAAAATGAAAATCGTACAGACGATGGTCAGTAATTTGTTGTTTCTTGTTTTCATGACATTGAGTTTTTTATATGAATAACTTTAATCCGGAAATTCTTTATAGCCATTAGATACATTTTTCATTCAAATTCCATAAACAGCGGTGATTTTTTTTTACTTTTGTGCAATTAAAAAAATAATACAACTCATATCTAGTTGAAAACCAAAGAGAAAATATCGGAATATTCTGAAGAAAATTTGCTTCGCACTTTTACCGAAAGTGGCGACACTGTTTTTCTGGGAGAATTGTACAGACGATATATTCCGTTGGTATATGGTTTGTGTCTGAAATATCTCAATCAAAAAGAAGCGGCTCAAGATGCAGTGATGGATATTTTTAGTGTGTTAGTTGAGAAAGTACCACAATACGAGATTAAGAACTTCAATACCTGGCTGTACAGTGTGGCAAAAAACCATTGTTTGCATGTGTTGCGCAAAGACAAAAACGTCAGTATGGTTAATATTGAAGATGTGCTTGTGGAAAATCAGGCTATTTTGACTCTAACGGATAAACCGCAGTCGCAGGAAGAGATGGAAGCGTTGGCTTATTGTATGGACACCTTGCCCGAAGAGCAAAAGCGAAGCATTCAGTATTTTTTTTACGAAGAAAAATCGTATGCCGACATTGTGGATCTGACGGGATATGCGCTCAGCAAAGTGAAGAGTTATATTCAGAACGGAAAACGAAACCTGAAGAGTTGCATGATAAAGGTTTTAAAATTAAACCCGGAGCGCTGACGGAGATAAATACATAGATAAATGTAATATCGTATAAGTAAATCTAGAAATGGAAAAAAATTAGAACGCGGATAAACGCTGATATAGCGGATTTTTATACGGATTTTAATCTCGACAAGTCGAGATGATTTTCAATAGTTTAAACTCTTATCTGTCATGCTTGCATGACTAAAATCAGATTTAAATCCGTTTAATTATCATCCGTTTTTATC
>Ga0302209_10000137_pt1 | contig 35346 bp, 23 predicted proteins | sample II_Fen_E3_1_FD_194574 | JGI IMG/M metagenome (GOLD analysis project Ga0302209, IMG submission 194574) | Peat permafrost microbial communities from Stordalen Mire near Abisko, Sweden - II_Fen_E3_1 | ecosystem: Environmental > Terrestrial > Soil > Wetlands > Permafrost | place: Sweden: Abisko...
TATCTAAACCTTATTCCTTGATTTCGATGTTGAGCTTCAATTTGATAGTAGTTGACTTATTAAATTTTCTTTTTACACAGTCTGATTATAACAATAAAGAATCCAGAATAAATTCACTATTCACAATAGTTCATAACAGAAAAAGAACCACAATAGTCTGGACACGAAAACAAAACAGATGATATGAAATATAGAATTTTCATTCTTGTATTGTCATTTTTTTCAACAATAAGTTTGATTGCTCAACAGGTTGAACAGTTTGGATCATTAACCGGTTTTTCATTTGATTTGTATAAACAACTGAAATCGGAGAATGAAAATTTATTCTTTTCTCCCTTCAGTATTGAGATGTCTTTACTTATGACCCGGGAAGGGGCGAGATCTGACACCAGGAGAGCTTTTGAGAAAGTACTACACATTGACCCGACCATCAATACTGAAGTAGTTCAAAAAACCATTCAAGAGTTAATCAGTTGCAAAGACAGTTCAAATCAATTGAAAATTGCAAATGCTATCTGGATTCAAAACTATTTTCACCTGACTGCCGGATATCAAAATAACATTCAGACCCATTATCTTGCTGATGCATTTCAGGTTGACTTTTCTGATCAGAGCAAGTCAGCCAATCAAATAAATAACTGGGCATCGCAAAAAACAATTCAACTTATTCGAAATGTTATCTCACCCGACCAGATCAATGATTCTACCCGTTTGATTATAACCAATGCCGTTTATTTCATGGGGAAGTGGGCTAAAAAGTTTGATGCAAAACTAACCAGAAAAAATAATTTTTATGGCCAGCATGCAGATACCGTAAAAGTTGATTTTATGCATGAAACGGAAAAGATGGATTATTTTGAAAACAATGAATTTCAAATGATCACTAAATACTACAAAGGATACGATAAATCATTCTGTGTCATTTTACCCAAAAAGAAAGATGGCATAACTTCCTTAGAAGCAAGGATGGATAAATCCTTATTTGATTCAATATTTAATCATGTCCGTATAAAAGAAATTGATTTGTTTATCCCTAAGTTTAAACTTGAAACCAGTTATACTTTAAACGAATCACTCAGTAAGCTTGGGTTAAAAATTGCATTTTCTGACAGTGCAGATTTTTCGGGCATTTCTTTAAAGCCAAATTTTAAAATAAGTAGTGTTTTGCATAAAGCCTATATTAAAATTGATGAAGAAAAAACGGAAGCTGCTGCCGCAACGGCTGTAAAACTAAATTATTTTATAGGTTCTAATCCAGTACCGAAGCCTCATCCCACGATATTCAATGCTGATCATCCTTTTCTGTTTATGATTCTTGACAGTAAAACTAAGAGCATTATCTTTATGGGGAGATATGTAAAAGCAGATTAAATGACTATAATTTCATCCAACAACATTCACCCTTAAGTTTTAATTCAACCTGATCAACGAATACGAACTCACAACATGAAAACAAAATTTCTTTCTTTTGTGCTTTTGATGCTTTGCAGCCAATTCATTCTTTCACAGAACATTCATGAAAAAGCAACTTTTGAAAAGTTAAGAGACAGTTGCTCTGTCGAACTTACGAAGCAGTGGAAGAATAAAGAGTATGTTGCTGCTCTAAGAACATTGAATGTTTATAAAGGCCGGTACGACAAACTGGATAGAAAAAACAAAAAAGAGCTGAATCTGGATGGTTCTATCTATTATCTCTATGCTATAAATTTTGCAGCAAAGAACGATGAAGCATCAACATTGAAAAATCTAAAGAAAATGGTGAGCTCAGGTTATACCTACTTTAATCCCCTTAGAGATCAAATTTATTTAAAATATAAAGACAATCCGGCATTTGCAACCAGTTTTAATAAATTAAAGATATTAAGTATCCATAATCAGAAAGGGAATGTTTCGAACCAGAAAGACCGACAGAATCCTCTGAATCAGAATGCAAAGCTAATGATTCCCTTGAAGAACATTACTGTTTCACCAATAGGGATTGCACAGCCGGGATCGGGCGTTGAGAATATTGCAGATGGCAAATGCTCTACTGATAGTGAAATATTTCATACGTTGTGGTCAGGCATTCCCAAACAGGATATTACCATCGAGGCCGGTTTGCAGGGTAAAGGGAAAAGGCTGGATAAAATAATACTGACACCCAGGTCAAACGGAGGAAACGGGATTATAAAAACAGCTGAAGTGTGGATCATGATCAAGGGTGAATACAAAAAAATCACAACCATTCATGCTGAACTAAGTAATGAACCCATTCTTATTGAACCGGATACCCCAATCCGGAATCCTCAGAAAATAAAACTCGTCATTACCGACTCTTACGGAGATATGTATAGCGATAAGTATATGGTTAGTCTGGGTGACCTGGAATGCCAAACCATCGCGGAAAATGACATACGGCAATCACAATTGCTTGATGATTCACAGCTATTTACAAATACAGGTTTAGCATTAAATACCAATGTTACAGAATCAGCCATTCTTAAAATGAAAGTGCCTGTTCTGAAGAAACTGGCTACCGAACTGTATCATCACACGTATCAACCCGGTGGGATGATCGCTGACTACCAACCTTACCAGAATACTTATGTTTTAGCGGGCAAAATGCATATCTCTGATGGATTCAGCAAGTACGAAGGGATCACAGGAGTAGTTCTGGACGAAGGCGACAATATCATTTATGTTGGTGAAACCAAAGGTGCACGAATAAATCTTTTAATTCCCGATTGGACACGGAAAACAGCCGCAGGGATTCAACCGAATAAGGATCCTGAAGGCTGGGGATTGCAAAAACAGAAATATTTATTAAAAGAAGGATTGAACCTTGTTCATTTGAGAAAGGGAGGAAATGCATATATTCAATACTTTACAAATGACAACCCGGCAAATGAACCATCGGTTAAGGTTCATTTTATAACCGGAAAAATCAATGGTTATTTTGATCTTACCCGGGGTGATACGAATGAAGATTTCAACAGATTACTAAATCAGGCGGTCAGTCCGATTCTGGACATCAAAGGAAAAAATATCCAGATAGCTTTTCCGGTGGAAAGTTTAAAAAAATACACTCCGGGAAAAGGAGTTGAACTGGTCAGAAGTTTTGATAGTATTGTGGGGTTGGAGAAACACTTAATCGGTTGGGAGAAAGAAGGATTTTTCCCTAAAAATCATATTCTGGCACGTGTCAATTATCAATATTTCATGTTCAGGGATGGGGATGGAATGGCTTTTGTGGATGATGCAATGGAAAAGGTGGCTGATCCGCATAAAGTAACAACTACCGAATGCTGGGGCATTGCTCACGAAATGGGTCATGTGTTTCAAATGTATCCTCAAATGACCTGGGTAGGAATGACAGAAGTGAGCAACAATATTTTAACCATGTACTGCCAGACAAAGCTAGGAAATAAAAGCCGCCTGGTAGAAGAAAGCAGATACAAAGACGCGAAGGAACACATTCTGGATAAAGGGATATCCTATCTGGCATTTCCGGGTAAAGCACCGAAGGATGCCAATGTATACGGAGAAGATGGAAAGAGCACGAATGTTTTTGAACGCCTGGTTCCCTTCTGGCAGCTCTATCTGTATTTTAAGGAACAGGGATACGAGGATTTTTATCCCGATCTGATGATTGCCATGCGAAAGCAAGAGCCCTTAGGGGGAAATGACCGGAATAAAAGCTATCTGAATATGCTTGAATTCTGCAGGTTGGCATGCATTGTTTCGAAAACCGATCTGACAGAATTCTTTCAACGTTGGGGCTTCTTTTATATAGGTGAAATTGATGTCGTTGATTACTCTTCGTGTACCTATCAGGTTACACAAAATGAGATAGATACACTGAAGGATGAAATTGCCGGATTGAAATTACCAAAACCAATCAAAGATATTACTACAATTGAAAATTGATTCGTTGTTTCGGGGTGGATTTAGAATTCTATAATCTGATTCATTTATATGATAAGCATATTGCCCTGAAAAGAATGAATGAAACCAAATATCACGCAAGATGCATTATAACCAGATAAAAAAGATACCTAACAGGATCAAAGGATTAAGGTTTTTATTTATTGATCAGAGAGCATATACTGTGTTCTTTTAATCCGGGACTTATAAATCAGAGAGAATAACCTTTTAAAAGACAAAATTTGAAACGAATAGGAATATTAGGGGGAATCAGTCACTATACTACGATTGAATATTATAAACGTATAATGAATCTGTATAAAAGCATGTATAACGACATCAATTATCCCGAGATGATCATATATAGCCTTTCCCATGGTCGGTTTAAAGAATATGAAGATACCCGGCAGATGGATGCATATATCGATTACATAAGTCAGGGAATAAGCAGCTTGATTCATTCGGGAGCAGAGATAATAGCTTTAGCTGCCAATTCACCTCATAACGTTTTAAATGAATTGAAGCTCAGATTTGATGTACCCATCGTTAGTGCGATAGACTCAGCGTATCAAGAAGCTCAAAGATTAAAAATTCGGAAGGGATTGTTATTGGGTATAAAATTTACCATGCAATCCACTTTTTATCAGCAGCGGTTTCAAGAAGGTGGGATCGAATTAATAACACCTGATAATAAGGAGCAGGATATTTTGAATGATATTATCTTTAATAAATTTAACGGACAAACGATCGACTCATCTTCTATAAATGCAATTATGAATATTATTTCCGGATATTCGGTTGATGGTGTAATTCTGGGTTGCATGAGATTGCCTGTTTTCTTCAATGACCAAACGGTAAAAGTCCCCAATCTTGTCAATACATTGGATAAACATGTTGTAGAGATACTTGAAAAAGCGATATAATGGATAGATGAACTACCTGGTTGAATTGTCTGTATGTTTTACGAAGAATAGCACTTTGTGGACAATGCTGGTCACATCTGACAAAACAGAAGTTATTTAAATATACAACTATATAAATCAACAATTAATAGTACAAACAGATTTAAAAGGACTGTGATTTAAAACATGAAAATCAGAAAAGCAATTTTAACAGCCATCCTGATAGGTTTTGCTGTCGGGAACATCAGTTCGCAGGACAAGAAGTTTACATTCTTTGGAAGTTATAATTACGGGATTGGTAATATACCGGGACAGGTCAGTTCGGAACTGATCTATCCGGAGAAGGATGAGGTAAATAAACTGAGGTCAGGGACAACGAATCAACTGGAGGCTGGTGTGTTTTATCATGCGCTCGGAGTGGGAATCATTCATAATACATATGCCACGAACGCTACCACTTCCTACGTTAATGCAGATGTAAACAGGGATGCGTATTTCGAAGATGGAGTTTTGAGTGACAAGTTGAATGTAAGTTTCACAGGTCTTGAAGTCCTGTATAAAATACCGGTATTAAGTACAAAATTCGATGTCACGTGGAAGATAGGTCTAGGGGTTCAGACTTATTCCATTAACAAGGACTTTAATCTGATGGGGACTTACCCTAGTCATAACAATTATACGCTAAAGGGAAATATCGCAACAACGCTGATTGGTGTGGAAATAAATTATCAACTGTTTAAAAATTTAGGTATTGGATTGGAAACCTCGATATTACCAGGCAATTATAATAAGCTTACAAATGCCGATTCCCCTTCGTACATTTACACTGATAATGTGACCCGATTAAGTAGCGGTTTAAAAATTAAAATAACGATTTAAAATTAGTCGGTTGCTGAAACAGAAAACATTTACTATTTATTCATTTACTATTTACTATTCAATGCCGTTTAGTAAGTGAATCCCTTAGTGAAACTTTGTGACTTAGAGTCTTTGTGGCAAGGAAAGAATAATACTCAAGCATTGAAACACAAAGTTTCACTAAGGATGTAACTAATCAAAATCATTAACTAACGACGTTGATTTACTACTTACAATTTGCCCATTAATTTTGATTGTTTTTTATTCTTTTTAGTTTGTCAGCCGACAAATAATAAACTCTTATTACCATATAAGAATAAGAATAAGTATATGTATATGTATTTGCATTTGCAATTAATGGGATTATCCTGAGTAATCATCCTGAAAATATGGTTTAAAAAAAAATTGCATTCATTTAATACAATCCGCCCATGAGTTATCAGATAAAAAGGCTTGACTATGAAGAACTGGATTTAATTCAACCGCTTTGGGAGAAATTAAACCAAATCCATGTTGACTTGTCACATGATTTCAAAAATCGTTATATTGAAATGAATTGGGATAATCGAAAATCTAAGCTTATCGAGAAATCCAAAGAACTAATGATTGAAACAGTACTTAATGATCAGAACTGTATCATTGGATATTGCATCAGCTCCATTGACAAGATAAATCACAAAGCAGGCGAAATTGAATCTGTTTATATTGAAGAATCTCACAGGAATAGCGGGTTAGGAAAACAGTTGATCAATCATGCAATTGAGTGGTTAAGGGAAAAAGGAACAACAGAGCAAAAACTAATTGTAGGAGTCGGGAACGAAAAAGTGCTCGATTTTTATAAACAGTTTAATTTTTTTCCAATGCATTTAGTATTACAGCGAATTGAATAACTTGTCATGTGATTATAGAATATATCCTGCCTGTATTAGGATTGTTCCATATTTTCCCTTTAAAGAAGTTGGGTTAGAAGACGGGAGTAATTTACGTCTGTTAGCTAAAAGACCTGGGGTTATTTATTTCATAAAAAGCTTTTTAACCCCGAATGACAGATAAAAACAATTATCCTGTATAATTGTTATATGTTTTTAACAACAATAATAATTAAAGAAAAATAAACGTTGTCCAATAATACAAGTAAAATTTTAAAATCATTTTAATACCTTAAAAATGGAAAAACAAAACTATACTGCAAGTATTAAGATTGACGCTACACCACAAGAAGTATTTAAAAGCATTAACAACATCACAGATTGGTGGACAGAGAATATGGAAGGTAGTTCACAAAAACTGAATGATGAATTTACAGTCCAATTTGGTGACATCCATTACTCTTTACAAAAGATAGTGGAATTCATTCCAAATAAGAAAGTTGTCTGGCTGGTTACTGACAGTCATCTTAGCTGGATAAAAGACAAACAGGAATGGACAAATACTAAAATTAGTTTTGAAATCATATCAAAAGGTACCTATACTCAACTTATTTTCACTCACATTGGTTTGGTTCCTGAAATAGAATGTTACAACAATTGTCGTAAGGGATGGGAGCAGTATATAAAGGATAGTTTGTTCAAATTATTAACTTCGGGAAAAGGACTCCCTGACAAGAAAACTAAATGAATCAGAAAGTAGAATTAAAAGATTTTACCTTTTTTGTTGACCATTGTTTGCTTCTAAATTAGGTAAAATCGAGTTTTAAATTCCGAAGTAGTTATCAAAAGAACGGTTTGAATTTATGTTATAGTGGCAAGCGACCCTTATTTTATCAGAAAGGAATGAAAATTAAAACGAGCTAAAAAAATGATGTAAGAGGGACTTCCACCAAACGAACCGCTACGACTTTTTCGGGAGCCAGAGATTAAAATACTGTTATTAAACCCTTCAGTTTTTATTCAAACCATTAGCAGAAATTTAAAATTGTATCAGGAAAGCAAATATTTAAAAGGACAGCAGTGAAAGAAACAAATTTCACTGCTAATTTTTTTTGGTCAATTAAACAGACTTTTAAATATTACTAATGGCATATAACGTCATAAAATATCATAAGAGTAGTACTTCTAAATTAATGGCAACCTGTATATCCACTTCCTGCTAAATATTAACAATTAGTTTCCATTAAAAAGAAAATACAATTCCATCCTCTACCTACTCCTTCAAAAATTAAAGATATTCAATTTAGAAAGTAAATTAAAAGTATCTTTGTGCCACTAAGCAAAAAAGGCATTACTACAACATTTGATAAATGACCATAACGATTGATTCAGTAGTTACAATCGAAAATAGCAGAATGAAAAAACAAATCGGGTGATCTAAAAATTGTAGTTTAAACCATTAATGATATACTTTTTTCAATTAAATTTTGTAGTCTGCCATTGAATAAAAGCAAATCAGACACAATAAATCACGACAATATGATTCGAGTAAACAGAACGATCTTATATCTAATTCTTTCGACGGTAATTTTAATTCAACCCGTGCTTGCCCGGAATAAAACAAACATGCAAAAGGTTGATTCCGTACTGCATTTAATGACCCTGGAAGAAAAGATCGGACAGTTAAACCAGTATAATGATGATCTGATTGCTACAGGACCAGTCACCGAAGATCATGACAAGACCAACCAGATACTGCGTGGACAGGTAGGTTCCCTGTTGAATTGCATGGGAACGGAACGTACACGAAGCTGGCAGAAAACAGCCATGCAATCGCGGTTAAAAATACCGTTGTTGTTTGGTCAGGATGTTATTCATGGGTACAAAACTACCTTTCCCATCCCGCTTGCCGAATCATGTAGCTGGGACTTAACATCCATTGAATTATCAGCACGAATTTCAGCTACTGAAGCAAGTGCAGGAGGCATTCACTGGACATTTGCCCCCATGGTGGATATTTGCCGTGACCCGCGATGGGGAAGGGTAATGGAAGGTGCCGGAGAGGACACCTACCTGGGTTCAAAAATAGCTTATGCCCGAGTGAAAGGATTTCAGGGAGACCGCCCCGGTGAAACAAATTCATTGATGGCGTGCGCCAAACATTTTGCAGCTTATGGTGCGGCAATTGGTGGTCGAGATTACAACTCGGTGGATATGAGCGACAGGCAACTGCTGGAAACTTATCTGCCACCTTTCAAAGCGGCTGTCGATGCACACGTGGCTACCTTTATGACTTCATTTAACGACATTAACGGTGTCCCGGCTACAGGAAATAAATATTTACTACGGGATGTCTTAAAAGGCAAATGGGGATTCGAGGGTTTTGTAGTAAGCGATTGGGGTGCAGTAGGTGAAATGATAAAACACGGCAATGTAAAAAACGAATATGAAGCTTCGCTTTGTGCCCTGACAGCAGGATGCGACATGGATATGGAAAGCAGAAATTATAAAAACAACCTGGCACAACTGGTTAAAGACCATAAATTATCCATTACGTTGATTGATGAAGCTGTAAGAAGGATATTACTGAAAAAATTCGAACTGGGTTTATTCGACGACCCCTACAGGTTTTGCAATGCAGAAAGGGAACTGAAAGAATTAAATAATCCTGCACACACCCTTGCTGCCAGGGAAGTCGCCAAAAAGAGCATCGTATTGCTTAAAAACGAACATCATCTACTCCCACTCTCCAAAAACATAAAAACTATTGCATTTATCGGACCATTGGTAAAACCGGTAATGCAGAACAAGGGTTTTTGGGATGTTGAGGTTCCGGGAATTGATTCATCCTACGTGGTTTCGCAATGGGAAGGGCTTAAAAAGAAAGTGGGCACGTCAACAGCTCTTTTATATGCAAAAGGGTGTGACATCGAAGGTGATAACCGGGATGGATTTGCTGAAGCTGTCAGGGTTGCAAAAAAAGCTGATGTTGTTATCCTGAGCATTGGAGAACGTCGAGATATGACAGGAGAAGCAAAAAGCAGAAGCAATATAACTATCCCCGGGGTGCAGGAGGATTTACTAAAAGCCTTGTTATCAACAGGAAAACCTGTTGTTGTCCTGATTAATACAGGTCGGCCATTGGTCTTCAACTATACGGCTGAACATGCAACAGCCATCTTATACACGTGGTGGTTAGGCAGCGAGGCGGGAAATGCCATTGCCGATGTACTGTTTGGTGATTATAATCCTTCGGCCAAACTGACGATGACTTTTCCACTGAGTATTGGCCAGATACCTGTTTATTACAACCACTTTAATACCGGACATCCGGCTATGAACGATAGTGACCGTTATTACCGAAGTGCCTATACCGATTTGTCTATCTATCCCAGGTACGAATTCGGGTATGGATTAAGCTATACCACTTTCGGGTACAGTCAGCTTTATCTGAATAAGAAGAAAATAAGAGCAGACGAAAAGTTGGAAGTTTCGGCAACCATCACAAATACCGGAGGCTTTGATGGAGAAGAAATCGTTCAACTTTATCTGCGCGATATTGTTGGATCTATTGTAAGACCGGTGCTCGAACTGAAAGACTTTAAAAAGATTATGCTAAAAGCAGGCGAATCAAAAGTAGTTACTTTTCTGATTGATAAAGAAAAACTTTCATTCTTCAACCAACAGTTACAATGGGGTACTGAACCGGGTGATTTTGATGTCATGTTAGGAGCTTCTTCGGCAGATATCAGGTTGAAAGACAAGTTTGAACTTATTGAATAAAAGATTGTCCACTGATTTCATAAAGAGATTAAAGAAGAGAATGTCCACAGATGACACAGATTTACACTGATTATTTTAATGTAAGAAATTAATGAAAGAGATTGTCCACAGATTACACAGATTTACACAGATTAATTTTTAATAAAAGATATCAGGAAAAAGGTTGTCTACTGATTCCAGGAAGAGATTAAAGAAAGAGATTGTCCACAGATTACACAGATTTACACAGATTAATTTTTAATAAAAGTTAGAACTATGAAAACCATGTTTAATTTAATTATTCTACTTTACCTTTTCTGCCTGTCTGTACTGAATGTACAGAAATCAGATTTGCGCCTCTCTCCATCTTATTTTAAGATGACCACTTCCAATGGGTTGATTGTTGCAGCATACAACATGAAAGAAAACAGGATTGATGATGTCTACCCACATATCTTTGCCAATTATGATGCCGGCCGTTACGTGCATCCTTTTATCGGGAACATAACTTTAAACTCCCCCGAGCATCCGGCATATACCGTCTATTTAAAAAACACCCATGTTATTACTGCCGGATACAAGGATTTTACAGTCAACTACTTTACATCGTTTACTAATAGTGATAAGATATTTTATATTGTTGTGCGTGGTAAAAAGCAAGCCATAGTTAACCTGACATTTACATCTCAAGCCGGGAACGGGACAGCGGTCAATGGAATTACGCTCCTTGAAAATCATTTGCAGGACCTGCCCATTCGAATAAAAGGAAATATCTTAACGGGAAGTATTCTGCGTCAATACAATAAAAACATCTTTGAAAAATACTTTTTGTATTCCTTTACCGATTCGTTGCACACAGATACTTCCATTGTAAGCAGGGCTATTGATAAGATCTCCGGATTGAAAAAATCTTTATTGGACGAGGAAGTAAGCTATATGCAGCATGTATTTTCCAGATGCACAATGCCGGATAAACTAACTGTCAAAGAAAGAAATGTAGCAGAACAATCGGTTACCATTTTAAAGATGTCGCAGGTGGCAGAGAATGAGATTTTCCCTTATTCACATGGACAGATTATGGCATCACTTCGACCCGGACTCTGGCATATAGCCTGGGTAAGGGACGGAAGTTATGCCATACAGGCTATGACAAGGCTGGGCATGTTCATTGAGGCTAAGCAAGGTCTTGAATTCATGTTAAAAGCTCCTTCGGGACATTACAAACATTTCATTTACACCGATGGGAAAGATTACGGACCCGGGGTTGATTATCAGATATCACTCACCAGGTATTTTGGAAACGGTACGGAAGAATGCGATACCAATGAATGGGGGCCAAATATCGAATATGATAATTTCGGATTGTTCTTAAGTGCATTTTCTGACTATGTATCCTACAGCAGGGATAGCGCCTTTTATAAAAAATGGAACCCGGTTATGTGCACAAAGGTGGCGGATGCTACGATTCATAGCATTGATACTGATTCATTAATAAAAGCCGATTCAGGTCCCTGGGAGCATCATCTTCAAAACCCGAAACAGTATACTTTTACTTCGGGCGTCTGTGCCAGAGGACTGGAACAATTCGCTGCGCTTCAACAATACTTTCATCTGCCTTTTGAAAAATACAAGGCAGCAGCAACAAAATTAAAACAAGGAATTTTAAACCATATGCTTTGCGATGGCAACTACCTGAAAGGCAATAATCAGGATAAGCTGACAACTGACCCTGAATATTATGATTCGGGGGTATATGAAATATTTGCAAACGGGCTGATGAAGGACAGGAAATTATTCTTATCGCATATGGCTGCCTGCGACAAAGCATTACGGATAAAAGGCACCAGAAGCGGTTATATCCGCCTGAATACCAGCGATCCGTATGAAAATCAGGAATGGGCATTTATTGATCTACGGATTGCCCGTTCCTGGCTGTTGTTTGGTGTGAAAAGTCAGGCAGCAGGCCTGCTTCAATACGTTACCGATCAGGCAGCAGTCAATCACAACACCATTCCTGAAATGTACAGCAATAAATCACAAATGGATAAAGTAACGGTTAACTTCCGGCAGAACGATATCTGGTGCAATTGCATCCGTGATAAAAACGATCAATATATTGGCACTGTACCTATGGTCGGATTTGGTTCCGCAGCCTATATACTTACTTTATTTGCTTTTTACGCGAAATAATCGAATATGTTTGAATAGATTGGTAACTTGCGATACAAGAAAGGAGAATAAATCTCTTTATTGTTTTAAAACATTCACTACATTTGTCAGGCCCCCATTCATTCATAAAGATTCAAATATTTTTTTTCCGAATTGCATTCATAAAAAAAACAAAACAATGAAAAAGAATTTAATTTTCCTCATTTTATTTACATTTCTAATTTCTGCTTTTGCACAGAATAAGGAATATGTTTTAACACAAAACATCTCCTATTATGAAAGTTCGACAAATAAACCGGATAGGTATCAGACTGAAAAATGCGTGCTGGATATTTATTATCCCAAAGACATGAAAGACTTCTCAACGGTGGTTTGGTTTCATGGAGGCGGATTAACCGGAGGAGGTAAAGAAATACCAGAAGCACTTAAAAACAAAGGAATATGTGTCATTGGAGTAGGTTACCGGTTAAGTCCCAACGTTGTTTGTCCAAAATACATTGAAGATGCAGCCGCTGCAGTTGCATGGACATTCCGTCACATTCAGAGTTATGGAGGTGATCCTGCCCGTATATTCGTTTCAGGTCATTCTGCAGGTGGATACCTGACTCTTATGATTGGAATGGATAAGAAATGGTTGAACGTTTATGGGATAGATGCCAATAAGATAGCAGGATTGATTCCATTTAGCGGACAAACTATTACCCACTTTACCATACGTAAAGAACGTGGCATTGCTGAGACACAACCAGTCGTTGATGAATTTGCCCCATTGTTTTATGTCCGGAAAGATATACCCCCTTTGTTATTAATCACCGGGGACCGGGAAATGGAGTTACTGGGCAGGTATGAAGAGAATGCCTATTTAATGCGGATGATGAAAGTAGCAGGTCATCAAAAGACAGTTTTGTTTGAGCTGGATGGATATGATCATGGCGGTATGGCAGAACCTGCCTTTCCTTTACTTTTAAAGAATGTGGAGAAGATCAGTAAAGCAATTGGTTGATTGGTTGATTGGTTGATTGGTTAATTGGTTAATTGGTTAATTGGGTGATTGGGTGATTGGGTGATTGGGAAATAAGTTAATTGGAAATAAAACAAAGCCGCCATTCAGATACTGAATGACGGCTTTGTTTATTCCATACAATAATTTCAGAAACTTACTTCCAACGGACTGATTTACCTTTCGAAGTAGTTCTACCAATTGTAAGGATATACAGATTTACCAAGGGGAGGAAAATGTCGAATACAGGCAGTAGAAAGATATACTTCCTCTCTCCGAAATGTTTTGCCGACTTATTGAGAATGATCAGTTGCAGAATTAAACGAGTCATGACTAATAATGCAGTAGCTATCACAGTAATTAAATTACCGACCACAAAGGATAAAATCATAGCAGCATAAAAGAGTCCCCGGGTAAAAGGTTCTAATGACAACCTGAATTTACTGGAGAATTTATAATACGTAGACACAGACAAGTGGCGTTCTTTCTGATAAAACCAGCCACTAAATGTCGTATTGGGTTCTGACCACGTAATGCTGTCAGGTGAAATTTCCACCTTGGTATTCTTTGAATTACCCGATTGATTGACAAATAAATCATCATCGCCTGAGATAAGATTCAAAGTGGAAGCAAAACCTTTATGGGCGTAAAATGTTTCCTTACGATAGGCCAGATTACGACCCACCCCCATATAAGGTTTTCCTGAAATAGCCATTCCCATATATTGTAAGGCAATAAACAAAGTGTCGAATGTGATCAAACGATTCAGGAAACCTTTTTTGTGAAGATAACCACCATAGCCCAGAATAAAATCTGTTTCAGGGGTGAAGTTTCTTGCCATGCGGCTAACCCACATACTGTCATCAGGCATGCAATCGGCATCGGTAAAAAGTAACAAATCGTTTTTTGCAGCTTTGATTCCCAGTGTCAGTCCCAGCTTTTTAGTACTGCGGTTACGGGCACCTACCGGAACAAATGTCGTACGAAGATTCGGATATTCAACACACAAATTATTGAGTAATGTTTCAGTTTCATCTGTTGAACCATCATTTATAACAATGACCTCGAAATCAGGATACTCCTGCTGTAGAATTAAAGGAAGGTACTGGCGTAAATTGTCCGCTTCGTCTTTTGCACATATAATAACTGAAACAGGTGGTTGTTCCGTCAGAAATGTAATCTTGTTTTTATTGATTTTCGAACGTAGTCTTAATACGCCGTTCTGATATCGTAAATAATAATACAATTGATATATAAAAGCAACGCTCAATATACCAAATGCAATTAATTCAATCAAAGAAAAAGTGAAATAGTAAAGTTCAATCATATCTCAATTATCGATAGGGAGTTATCAGCTAAATGTTTCGTTTAAACATTTGAGCATTGAAACAATTCAACGTTTCAACAGTTCATCCGAATTATATGCTTTAGGCAATTTGCGTAAATTATATTGAGATGCCATAATTTCGCCATAAGCACCTGCGGAACGCAAAGCTATTATATCGCCACGTTTTGTTTCATTCATTTTATACCCTTTGATAAAAGTGTCCGACGATTCACAAATCGGTCCGACTACATCATATTCTACTTCCGGTAATTCTGAGCTCAGATTTTCAATGCGATGGTATGCCTGATATAAAGCCGGACGAATCAAATCGGTAAAACCGGCATCAAGAATAACAAACTTTTTTGAAGTTCCTTGTTTGACATAGAGTACCCTTGAAATCAGACTTCCACATTGAGCAACTACAGCACGTCCCAATTCAAAATGAAGAGTTTGATTTGGTTGTAGTACTAAATGATCGCGAAAAATCTTGAAATAAGCTTCAAAGTCAGGAATAACAAAATGATTCGGGTGTTCGTAATTAATACCGAGACCTCCTCCGACATTGATATGTTCAAGAACAACATTCCTTGATTTAAAAAACTCCTGAAGTTCATTCACACGTACGCATAAACCCTGGAAAGATGTCATATCTGTAATCTGAGAACCGATATGGAAGTGTATGCCAATAAGTTTTACATTCGGGAGTGTTGGGAATAAATCAATCACCTTATCAAGGTCGGACATATTTATACCAAACTTATTTTCGCTTAATCCGGTAGTAATATAATGGTGGGTATGGGCACTTACGTTTGGATTTATTCGTAATGCAATTTTTGCCACTTTTCCTTTTGCAGCTGCCAGTTCATTAATGACCTCCAATTCGGGTATAGATTCAACATTAAAACAAAATATATTGTTGTCAAGGGCAAGATTAATTTCCCAATCGGCTTTTCCAACACCTGCAAATACCACTTTCAAAGGAGCAATACCTGCATCAATAGCAGCCTGTACTTCACCCCCACTGACACAATCAGCCCCAAGACCGGCATCTTTGATAATGGCCAGGACACTCGGGTTAACATTCGCTTTTAGTGCATAATGCACATGAAAATCAGATTTATTAGCTTGTACTTTAATTTCAGTAAGCGTGGTCCGAAGAACATCCAGGTCATAATAATAAAATGGAGTTTGTATGTCGCTAAATTTTTGAACCGGGTAATTTGCTTTAATCATTATATTTCAGTTTTTACCTCACCCCTACCCTCTTTTTAAGAAGAAAGAACGAAACCTTCATTTTTTTTATAAAATGAGTTGTTATTTTTTAATTGAAAAGTGCTTCACTCAAAGAGTTTAATGCCCTTTTTTTATCTCCGGCTTTAATCAGAAATGAGATATTGTAATTACTACCGCCATATGAAATCATCCGAATAGGTATTTCCCGCAATGCATTGACCACTTTTGCCTGAAAACCTACATTTTCAAAATTCATATCACCAACCACACAGATAATGACCATTTCTTTATCAACCGTCACAGTACCGAATTTCTTTAAGTCATTGACAATTTCATCTAACCTTTTCAGGTTATCAATCGAAACAGAAACACCCACTTCCGAAGTAGTTACCATGTCAATAGGCGTTTGATATGATTCAAAAATTTCGAATACTTTACGCAGAAAACCATGTGCCAACAACATTCGTCCCGATTTTATCTTAATGGAGGTAATGCCATCTTTTGCAGCAACAGCTTCAATCTTCCCTTTTTTACTTTGAGTGGATATCAGTGTGCCATGAGCTTTTGGATCCAGGGTATTCAGAAGACGTACAGGGATATTATTGAGTTTTGCAGGCAGAATACATGTTGGATGAAGTATTTTAGCTCCAAAATAGGCTAATTCGGCTGCTTCTTCAAAATGTAATACCGGAACAGGTTGGGTACCTTCCACAAAACGTGGGTCATTATTATGCATACCATCTATATCCGTCCAGATTTGTATTTCTTCTGCTTTTACAGCGGCACCAATTAAAGAAGCTGTATAATCACTTCCACCCCGTTGAAGGTTATCGATTTCACCGTAAATATTCCTGCAAATAAATCCCTGGGTGATGTATATGATATTTCCCTGATTTTCTGAAAGTAATTTTGCCAGATTATCTGCGATATAATTAGCATCAGGTTCGGCATTTTTATCAATCCGCATAAATTCCAATGCAGGAAGCAACGCGCTTTTTTCACCGGTTTCATTTAAATAAAGCTGAAAAATAGTGGTCGAGAGCAATTCTCCCTGTGCTAGTATCGCTTTCTCTTCAAACAAAGTAAATATCGATTTAGAAAAAGTACGCAGGTATTCAAAAAGTGATTTAGTTATAACCCGTGCTTCAGTTTTGAATTCAGAAGTTGTAAACAATTCGTCTACCAAATCGAAATACTTTTGTTCCAGTGCATTGATACGCTCCAGTCCACCTGAAATATTGCTTTTATATAGATAATCGGAAATTTCTATTAAACTGTTTGTTGTCCCCGACATAGCCGATAAAACTACTATTTTCTGTTCCCCATCGCAAATTAGCTTCGCAACTTCTCTCATTCGAGCGGCTGAACCTACGGACGTTCCACCGAATTTTAATACTTTCATTTCTTTCGTGTTAATTGTAATTGGACAAAATAAAACAAGGTACAAAAGTAATTATTTTTTCTCAATAATTTTCCATTTGATAATTCGATTATTTCATTTACATTTGCATGTAAAAGCATTCTATACTATAATAAAAGATAGTTCTTGACATTCTTGTCAACTTTCTGCATAAGTATGTTTTCTAACTGAATAGTTGTGAGGGTAGGATACAAAAACAATCCTACCGGCAGACTGAACAATGTAATTATTTAATTGACTTTATGAATTCCGGAATTGTATTAAAAAAACATAGATTGACCGCTAAAAAACAAAAAAGGAAGAACGGTAATGTTCTTCCTTTTATTTGCAATTTAACTATGGGTGGAGGACGGGGCTCGAACCCGCGACTTTCGGTACCACAAACCGACGCTCTAACCAACTGAGCTACAACCACCATGTTTATTGAGTGCAAAGATAATACAGCAAATGATTTTACACAACTATTTTCAAATAAAAAATATGCTATTTTTTGCAATAGGTTAACTCCCAACAAATAAAGACTAAAAGAAAATGAAGTATACTCTTGCGAATCCGACTTTAGACACTCAGATTGTCGAAATTAAACGTAAAATCAGGCTTTCCATGAATGGAATTGTATCCGGTCAGATGGTCCAAAACGGTATTATCTACAAAAAAAACTTTGGTGTATCCATTCCCCGGATCAAAGAAATTGCATCACTTTACACCCCGAATCACGATTTAGCACAACGTTTATGGGATCTTCAGATTCGGGAGACGATGATACTGGCAACCCTTCTGGAACCCAAAGCATCTTTCGACATACGGGTTGCCAGCGAAATGGTCGGAAGCTTTCAACAACTCGAAATTGCAGAACAGGCCAGCATGAATTTATTTAGTAAAGTCAATGAATCGGTAGTGATCAGCAAAGAATGGGTTCAATCAAAGGAGGAATGGATTCAGATCACAGGCTTTATGGTAGCAGCACGAATTTACGACTTGCTGACTAAAGCGGATATTGAATTTATAATTCAGGAAGCTTTAAAAGCAACCGACACCGACAATTTTCATTTGTATAAAGCTGTTGGTCTTTGCTTAAGCCGGTTTTGCCGGAAAGACACAGAAACATCAGCTTACATTTTGAAAGAAATTGAAGCCATTTCGCAAACAACATCAAAAGGACAAAGCTATATTTCAAATGAAGTGAAACAAGAAATATTATTTTTGAATAATTTATAGTCAAAAATAGCATAATAATTTGTACTTTTGTTGGTCTCATGATTAAAGGATGAAAGAAGAAAATTCATACGAAGCTATAAAAGAGGTTTTCACCGATTATCTCAAAAAGCATCATCATCGGAAAACACCCGAGAGGTATGCTATTTTGGAACATATCAACTCGTATGAAGGTCACTTTAATGCTGATATCCTGTATAATATTATGCAGAAAGATTATCGTGTGAGTTTGGCAACTGTTTACAATACACTTGAACTGTTGCAGGAATGCAAACTGATTATAAAACATCAGTTAGGTGGTCAGTTTGCTCAATATGAGAAAGCATTTGGAAATAACACCCATCATCATTTAATTTGCACAAATTGTGGAAAAGTAAAAGAGTTCTCTGACAAACAACTGAGAATATCCATTCAATCCCGCAAATTTGCACATTTTTACACCTCACATTATTCATTATACTTATATGGATATTGTAGTAAATGCAAAGAATTACTTAAAAATTCAATTTGAAAACTAGATATACAAATTGATAAACAACTCATATATATTATTTTAAATCGATGAAAGTAGATGTTTTATTAGGTCTTCAATGGGGAGATGAAGGAAAAGGAAAAGTAGTTGACGTACTAACCCCAAATTACGATCTGATTACGCGTTTTCAAGGTGGACCGAATGCAGGACACACATTGGAATTTGAAGGAAAAAAGTTTATACTGCGTTCCATTCCTTCCGGAATTTTTCAAGGAGATAAAATCAATGTCATTGGTAATGGTGTGGTTCTTGATCCTGCCCTGTTTAAAGCAGAAGTCGATGCACTCGAAGAATCCGGTCATCCTTTAACCGATCGCTTAAAGATCTCTAAAAAAACACATTTAATATTACCCACCCATCGATTACTCGATGCTGCCTATGAATCGGCTAAAGGAAGTTCTAAAATCGGTACAACCGGTAAAGGAATAGGTCCGGCATATACCGATAAAGTAAGCCGCAACGGAGTTCGTGTCGGAGATATCCTGCACAATTTCGAAGAAAAATATAATACGGCAATCGCCCGTCATATCGAGATACTGAAACAATATGATTTAAAATATGATCTTGCCGAACTTGAAAAAGCCTGGTTCGAAGGAATTGAATGCATAAAACGTTTCGAATTGATTGATAGCGAACATTATGTGAATGATGCATTGAAATCCGGCAAAAAAGTACTGGCTGAAGGTGCTCAGGGTACTATGCTCGATATTGACTTTGGTTCATACCCATTTGTGACCTCTTCCAATACAGTCTGTGCAGGAGCATGTACCGGTCTTGGCGTATCACCCGGAAATATCGGTGAAGTATACGGAATATTTAAAGCATACTGCACACGGGTAGGAAGCGGTCCTTTTCCAACTGAATTGTTCTGCGAAACCGGTGATAAAATGCGTAAGATAGGATCCGAATTCGGGTCTGTTACAGGCCGTCCACGTCGTTGTGGCTGGATTGACCTGGTAGCACTGAAATATGCAGTTATGATTGACGGAGTTACTCAGTTGATTATGATGAAAAGTGATGTGCTGGATACTTTTGATACCATAAAAGCATGCGTGGCTTACAATATCGATGGAGTGGAAGTTGAACAATTCCCATACGATATCAATGATGGCGTAGAACCTGTTTATGTTGAATTACCAGGTTGGAAAACCAATATGACCTCTATGCAAAGTGAAGATGAATTTCCTGAAGAATTTAATGATTACGTGAGCTTTTTGGAACAAGAACTTCAAGTACCGATTAAAATTGTTTCGGTTGGTCCGGATCGCGATCAAACTATTATCCGTTATTTAGAAGTGTAATATTCGATAATACTCTATAAAACTCTATAATACTATAATAAAAGGAGAACAACAGTCATAGTGATGTTGTTCTCCTTTTAGTTTTACAGGTTGTAAAACTACGTGAGTTAGTTAGATTTATTTCTCTTAGCATTTGGTTAACAATCATTTATGAGTTAGAATTAGAATTTGAATTACGGAATAATGAATCAGTGTATAAAAGAATAGCAAACTATTTATAGAAAGCAATGAAATGACCAGCTTATTTCATCTTCCATCCTCTCATCTTTTCAATCTCACCAAAGAGTATTTTTCTCAATAGAATATTTCTCTCAATCTGTAAAACGGAACCAAAAAAAAATTCATTATTGTATGATTTTAAGGCTACGTTTAAATGAAAAAAATTTCACTTATTTTAGTTATGCTTTGTCTGATGATCAATCATATGGACTCAGCAGTTCGACGCCTGAGGGCAACTTATCGAACAGATCCATCCACTAGTATTTCAATAGGATGGGATCAATTTTCAGGAAACTCTCCTGTTTTATATTATGGAACTACTGATAAAGGTACCAGTTGGAACCTTTATCCTTCGCAATCTTCACCTGCTCTGACAACATCTGATGGTGGTATGAAAAACAACTTTGTCCGGTTAACAGGTCTGACACCAAATACGATTTACTATTTTGTAATTAAAGACAATGAAGGAACCAGTCAAAGGTATTCTTTTCAAACAATTTCAAACAATCCGGACCAACCTCTTTCATTAATTTGCGGGGGAGATACCCGGGCAGGAATTGCTACGCGCATCATTGGATTTAAACTTGTTGCGAAATTACGTCCACAGGCTGTTATCTTTGATGGAGATCTTACCGACAGCGGCCTTGACAGTGAATTACAGGATTGGTTTGATAACTGGACGTATACAATTGCAACCGATGGACGTATTACACCAATTGTGATGGCTGAGGGGAATCATGAGTACGGAATAATAAACATTTCCAATTTATTCGATACTCCTTATATTGGGAATAATGCTTCACTCAATTACTATTCAATTCCATTTGGCGGATCACTACTCAGGGTATACAATTTAAATTCTTTTGTTGATCTCCCTACAGAGACTTCCTGGCTAAGTAGTCAACTGTCCGCTTATGGGAATTCAACATCATGGAACATGCCACAGTATCATTTACCTGTCAGGCCTATTGTAAGCGCCAAGACAAACGATCAGGACGAATACAACCAATGGGTTCCGTTATTTGAAAAATACAATGTCAGACTGGTTCAGGAAGCCGATGCACATGTATTCAGCATGACCTGGCCTATTTTAAGCTCGATGGCAACAGGTAATGATAATGGGTTTATACGAAATGATGCACACGGCATCATCTATTTTGGAGAAGGAGGATGGGGAGCGCCATTATATGTCGCTGATAATCCAAAATCGTGGACCCGTGGATTTGAAGCCATGTATCATTTCATGTTGGTCCATTTTTATATCGATCATGCTGATATTTATACCGTTAAATTTGAAAATGAGCCCAATGTTCCGGCACTTACCGACGCAAACAGAATGACCCTACCAAATCAGTTATCGTTTGAGACTCTTACTGACAGGGATGGTGTCCCCTCAGGAAATCATGCTACAATTTCGAAAGTTATAGCTTCAGTATCCACATTAGACGATGTCTCAATTACTGTATTTCCAACAGTAGTTCAAAACTACGTGACAGTCAACTACAACAACTCGACAGAAGGTTCGAATGTTAGAATTATAGACATTACCGGAAGAATTATCAACACTGTACCAATAAATACAAGTGGACAAGTGCAGATAAATATGGCAAATTACAGTCAGGGGATTTATTTTGTAGATGTATTCAATCAAAAAAGTTTGAAAGTTATGAAAATAATAAAACAATAATATTCATAACTTAAAGATTTAAAACTTTTATTACACTTCTATTGTTGGATATAGCACAGATTACCGGATGAGATATAAAGTTATTTAAAATTAAGAAGCTAAATTGATTGATCCTAAAAAAGAAATTAACTTTGTGCTCTGCATTTTTGGAAAATCTATTTCTGACAAATTGACATTTGGCAAGGATTTTGATTGAATATTACATAAACCAATAAAATTATAAAGTTATGTTTATCGGATATATTATTTTTGGAGTTTTTGCTTTGGTTAGCTGGTTAATTCAAAGCCGATTAAAATCAAAATTTGAGCGTTATTCCAGAATCCCTATTCCACGGGGCATGACAGGGAAAGATGTAGCTGTTAAAATGTTGCGTGATAACGGCATTTATGATGTTCAGGTAATTTCCACAAACGGGCATTTGACCGATCATTACAACCCGGCCACAAAGACAGTGAATCTGAGCGAGAATGTTTACGCTTCATGCAGTGTTGCAGCGGCTGCTGTTGCAGCTCACGAATGCGGTCACGCCGTTCAACACGCCATGGCTTATGCGCCATTGACATTACGTTCAAAGCTTGTTCCTGTAGTGAGTTTTGCTTCCAGCTGGATGCAATGGGTATTATTGGCAGGAATTCTGTTTGTTCGTTCGTTTCCTCAATTGTTACTTGCCGGGATTATCTTATTTGCAATCACCACGCTATTTAGCTTCGTGACATTACCTGTTGAAATAAATGCAAGTCAACGGGCTCTTGTCTGGTTGAATACAGCCGGCATAACAAATTACGAAACCCACGATCAGGCAAAAGATGCTTTAAAAACTGCAGCTTATTCGTATGTAGTGGCTGCTCTCGGATCATTAGCAGCTTTAGTTTATTACATTATGATTTTCATGGGCGGCAGCCGGAGATAGTCGTTAGTGGGCATTAAATAGTCGGTAGTTGATAGTATGTACTAAATATTAAGAAGTAAATAAATAAATTAGAAATGAGGAGATAAGAAATTATTTCCTCATTTTTTTTGCATTCCAGTTATTTGGTTGAGCGTATTCTTTTCATATTTCGATTAATTTGTTACCTTTGCACTTCGCAAAAAGGCTCCGTAGTTCAGCTGTATAGAACGTCAGATTCCGGTTCTGGAGGTCATGGGTTAGAATCCCATCGGGGTCACTATTAAAATAATTAATCCGCTATAAATTAGATTTATAGCGGATTTTTTATTTAAGCCTCGGAGTAAATACATATTTAAATACGATTAATTTTAATAAAAACAGAATTCTATTTATAGTAATTGATCTATCTCAAAAATATTTTGATGATGATTTCGATAAAACCAGTTGAATTACGAAATTACATCCTCACTATTTTTCAGAACGTTACGTAAAGGTACAAAAGGCATTAAATATTCGGATTGAACACTTGAAAATTTACAACGATTCGTATAAAGCTGTATTTACTTTACCATCCTCTCCATAACAAACCCGCGCCGCCTATTGCCTATTCTTCTTTTTCAAGTAAGTATCATTCTATTCTATTTTTTTATCTTCTGTATTTATGTGTTCTAAATGGATGAGTATGACCTTTGTGTGACTATCAATTGGCTTTCATTCAATCATTAAAGGAATTATAAAGCAAAGCAAAATCAGAACATTTTGTACAGAAAAACGGAATTCAAAAAAAGGTGACAAGATGGATCTTTCAGCTATGTTAAGCATGAAATATTTAAGAAAACATATCTGTTTATTAACCTAAAAAAAAGTTTAAAGTAATTAAGTCATGTATTGTAATAAAATCCTCCATGCTTTTTTATCAAAATGTTAGTTGAAATTATTATAGGTATATTAACAGGTTTATAACTTACCCTCAAAAAAAAACAAGGCCTATTATTTTAACACATAAAAAACTATTATTAGTTTATCTTACAGATACTTTGTGTAATAAATGTTGTTATAGGACTGCTAATAGGAGAATTCATTTTTGAATGATTATATTTGTCTACCCAAAAACAGTATTGAAATGAATAAACGAAACTGGACCCTTAATGATATTCCTGATCTGACGGGGAAAACAATTGTAGTTACGGGAGCGAATACTGGTTTAGGATTTGAAGCAGTAAAGGTTTTTGCACGCAATGGAGCCAATGTAATTATGGCATGTCGTTCATTAGAAAAAGGTGAAATGGCCCGCAAACAACTGGTCAGATTTTTTCCCTCTTCCATTATTCAGGTTATTCAACTTGATTTAGCCGATTTGAAATCGATTCGTAACTTTGCCACGACTTTCAGACAGAGTCATGCTCATTTAGATGTACTGCTCAATAATGCAGCCGTGAAGATGGTACCCTATAGTGTGACAAAAGATGGTTTTGAGAGTCAAATGGGGATCAACCATTTGGGACATTTTGCGCTTACAGGTGTCTTACTGGATGTACTGAAAAAATCGCCCGGATCAAGAGTTGTAAATGTCAGTAGCCTGAGTCATAAACAGGGATCAATGGATTTTGACAATCTTCTCTTTGAAAACGGGAAAGACTTTTCACCCGTAAAAGCCTACGTACGTTCAAAGTTGTCCAATTTACTGTTCACCTATGAGTTGCAACGATTTTTTGAATCAAACAACATAGATTGCATGGCTGTTGCGGCTCATCCCGGAATTTCCAGTACAAACAATCCCAGCAATGTTGCCGAACAAAACATGTTGATGAAAATATATAAACTTTCATTTTCATTTATCATACAACCTCCTTCAATGGGGGCCATGCCTGAGATAAGGGCATCGGTGGATCAACAGGTAAAAACAGGTGAATTCTATGGGCCAAGTGGACTGTTGGAACTGTCGGGTCATCCTACACTGGTCAAACCAAAACAAACAGCCTGTGATACCGTTACAGCGAGCAAACTTTGGGTTACTTCCGAACAACTGACCTCAGTTCGTTTCCATTAATAATCTTCCATTCCTTTTTTAATTCCTGTAAATGGCTATGATAGTTCTTAGTCATTTCAGTTTATTTATGTCCGTATAATTCACTGACACGATCAGGAATATGCTTACTTTCAGATTTTCGGAGATTACATTTATCAAAAGAACTTTTCGAATTCACATATAAAAAAAATGCATGTCCCACACGAATGAATGGGACATGCAATTATAAATAAAATAAGTGTATATCAGGGATTTAGTAGTTGTCACAAAACAGGACAACAACAGCCTGATAAATATTGTTATATCTGATTCGTGTTATGTTAATTTGAAAATGATTCAATTTTAAAATTTAAAAATGGAATAAATCAATCATTTATCAGAAACACTATAAGTCATAATTATCATAACATTGTATTTAATCAAGACTACCAGCTAAATGCCACCCTGACACCATCTGGATTGTTTTCGAAACTCAGAAAACAGGTCTTACTTGATTTATCCCAACTATTTTGCGTACCGGTAAGTGCAATTCCTTTTGCATCTGTTATGGTTACTTTTTTAGGAGCAAAGGGCAAAAGTACACGCATTACATTTGTAGTATTTACAGGACTTTTTGCTATAAAAGAGTAATTATGTTTACCGGAAACTTCATTGTAAATTCTTGCTGCTGCAGCCAAAACCTGAGGTTTTGAAGGGTTTTGCACCTTACTAATATTGAACAGAAAAGCCTGTTCATTGGGCAATACCTGTTTCTCATCCAGCACTGGTATTTTCGGATCGAATAAGTCAATGAACTTTCCTTTTATTACAAAGGGTTTTTTACTGATATTTTCGTCCATAACAGAAATGATTTCAAAGGGTCCCCTGTTTAAATAAAAATAGTTTTTAAACTCAAGTTTACCTTTTCCGGTATTATTTTCATATAAGGTTTTGATCTTATCTACAAAATCCTGGTCTTCATTTGGTGTAAGAACCAATTCCTTGGGATCTTTCCGAATCACACATACTTTTCCTTTTCCTACCGGATAGATTCCTTCTTTTAAAGGATTGGCAAGGCCTAATTCTTTAAAGAGATGTTCTGAAGGTGCTTTAAATGTATTATTATTGGTATTCCACCATTCCTGAACCGATTGAAACGGATCGTTGTCTCGCCCGCAATATACCAGAACTCCACCCTTTCTGACCCAATCAGCAATATGTTTATGCGCTTCAGGATCCAACGGTTTCATATTCGAATAAGACATGATCAGAAGGCTTACATCTTTCCAGGTCTGAGCATAGGCTGCATTTTCAATATGAACGGTTTTTACAGGTATTCCCCTTTTCAACAAAGGCAGTGCCTGACCGTAGAAATTGGATAACTGTGGATCTTCATACCCATTATGAGTAGGAAAACGTTGAAACATCAAGGTATTGGACATGAGAACGCAAATACCGGTAGAACCATTGACCTTATTTTCGGAGGATGGCATCTGATTCAATGAGTTCACCATGACCTGCATTTGGGTAGAATAGAAACGTGGAATCGTCTTTTTCTCCTGACTGTTGGCACTAGTACGGTACAATCCCTGATAAATGCGGTCCGGCCATGGCATTACTTCGTAATTAGAGATCTTTGGATAAAGTAATTCGGCCGTAAATGTAGCCTGATAATTTTTTTTATAATCTGCCCAGTCACGTGGCAAGTCTTCAATGGGATCTGTCAGAAAAAACAGCTTTCTTCCTGTGGGCTCTGTCATTGATTCCATTGAACCATATTCGAGATATGCATTTTCGAAAACACGTTCTTTTCTCAGACCGTTAAAGTAAGTCGGCTCACGGGAGGTTCCCGTCCAAACCTGAGCAATGTATCCATCAATACACGGTAACGAAGCCAGGCTGGCTTCAGGACTTACAATTTGCCAGGAGGAATAATTGACCAGTGAATGGGTAGGTACATAACAACGAACATTCATTCCTTTACTTTTTCCATATGCCTTGGCATATGTGAACACCTGATTCAATGCATTATAGTAAAGATGGTATTTCAATTTACTGGACAGATATGTATTTTCGGGTGATTTATCCGGTGCACGCCACGGGAATCCATAATATTTCTGCCATTCTTCTTTAAATGCAGAACTATATCCGGCACGTGCCCAGAACTCGGGTTCTTCGAGGTAGATAGCGTCAATACCGGCATCAATGACCCGCTTGATTTTCTCCTCCTGCATGTATTTGATAAAAGAGGCTGTTGGTACTATGTACGGAGTCAGTTTTCCATGCCAGATCGTATCCCCTTTCACGGTAACTTGTCCTTCCCCAAGGTGGTTAATGCCATCCCATTTCCCCGTAAAGTAATCCTGATACCCACCCCAGGCAATACCTGTCATAAAATGTACGTTATAACCATGATCCCGCCACGAATCAACTCGTTGTTCGAAAGTCATTTCTTTCCGGTCATCGACACCATACACGATGGCAACATCCGATCGAACATCCGTTTCGGGTTTCCATTGAGAAGACGTCTGGAAAGTGGTTTTTTCTTTCTTTTGCTGTTTTTCTACCGAAGGATTTTTTGCACCGGCAGTCACAAAAAGAGTTCCCAATGCCAGGCAAACATAATATTTAGCTTTCATATTACAAAGTATTTAAATGAAAGAAGCCATCTCTTTAGAGGAGATGACTTCTGATCATAAATTAATAATTATCATTTAGCAGGAATATCCACCCTTACAGCTGCATTGTAGTTGTGGCGTTTTATATTCTCTGTTGCATAGTTTATTCTGGCAGCTGCACGGATAAATACTGTATAGCCGGCAGGGATGACTCCGGTTGTAGTAATGGTAAACGGAACACCCAGCTGAGGTTCAAACAGATTACCGGAATAATCCAATTCCTTAGAATAGCGGTTATCCCATTCGCGGAAACCTACATAAGGCACCTGACTTACAAACAACCGAACGTCTGTAACATTCAGGAAATTATCATCATAACCTCCCATAGGTTCAATTTTTGCTTTGAAGTCATCAGGACTAACACCACGTGTAATTTTCACTGTAGCAGTGATTACACCGTTACTGACAGTCGGGGTACCAACCCATTCCACGTTCAGAAAAGGCTGCACTTTGTATTCCACCTGGGTAACTCCTTTGATGTCGATATATTTCGATTCATCGGCAATGGTATCACCCGCTGTGTTTCTTCTCACCAAAGGAATAAACGCACCATCAATTCTCACGTTATAATGACCATTAAACACTTTTGTGTTCTGGAAATTACCTTCCTTCATACAGTAGAAATCAAAGTTGGATGCTACCCCTGTTCCCTTCCAGCTAAGTTCATTCAGCCTGACACGGGTACCTTCAGTAGCCTGATCAGTCAAAACCGGATTACCGGTAAGTACATCAACTACTGTTCCTTTTATTGTTTCCTGTGGTCCGTCATAATTGTCCAGCTCGCAAGAATTCAAAGAGATAACGGCCAAACAAAATAGAATCCCATAAAATATTTTTTTCATATTTCTAAATTTTAATAAGATATTAATAGATTAACGACCCGGTTGCTGATCAATCAAGGTGCTCTTTGAAACTTCGTCGCTTGGAATTGCAAGATAATAATCCTGTTCTGTCAGGCGGAAACTCTTTCTGGCTTCATCCAATCCTGCATCGAAGAAGTATTTACCGGTTGTCGATGAATAGAACGGATACAGACCTTTGTAATAAGCACCATCTGCCTGTGTAGAACCATTCAGTATATCTGAATGCTGAGTTCTCCAGCGTCTGATATCCCAAAGAGTTTTATATTCGAAGGCAAGTTCTTTCCTGCGTTCCTTCCGGATAATCTGAAGTCCATCATTACCTGTAAGATCAGAGGCACTTACCAATGGATCTGCACCGGCTCTTTCACGGATATCTTTAATGGCATTATAGGCAATATCCTGATAGTTATCTCCTGATGGAGCCACATCTCCTGCCAGCATCAGTTCGTATGCGGCTTCTGCAGCATTCAACAGTATTTCGCCGTATCGCATCAATACGAAAGGTTCTACGGAGTGAGCTTCCAGTACCAATGATTGCGACATATTCGGATCAAACCATTTACGGACTACAAATCCTGTCATGGCACCTGTCTGGTCAGAAGTAAAAGGACCGCTCTTTCCACTGGCATTCATGACTGTTCCGTCAGGAAGAGTAACAGTTTCGTGAGTAGTACCGCTTTGATCTAAAAACAACGATTTAGTACCGGTAAATGCACCGGCAGCCTTATAAGCGTCCACCTGGTTGTAGTTTGATGGACCTGAAATGGTATAATCCGGAGTTCCTCCGCTAAGAACCCGTAACGGAGCAATGCCGTTTGAAGCATCACCGGTATAAATACCTCTTCGTATATCAATAACTTCACCTTTGAATACATCACCCGGAAGAATCACATAAGCACGTAAACGAGGTTCGGCATTGGCGAAAATATCCGTCACATTATCGAACATCAAATACTTTCCATTGGCATCAAATACCTTGATGGTACCATCGGCATTTTTTGCAAAACCATCGAACAACTCAACAAAGTCAAGTGTCGGACAGTTACCGGCAGAATATCCATTACCTCCCATCAACTGGCGTGGAATGTTATACGCGTCATATCCATGAGCCAGATCAGGATAACTGTACTCTTTGATATAAATGTTTTCAGGGCTGGTAATATCTCCAAACATATCCACCATATTTTGATATTGTGCCTGTTTGTCATTAGCCGACCATTTTTTCTTGTACAATGAATATTTTCCTGAATTCATTATTTCACGGGAAGCACTGTAAGATTCTTTGAAGTATCTGAGCGATGTAGCAGCAGCTGTATTCGGATCGAAACCAACAACACGTACTTTAGTTTTTCGGCCGAAACCTGTAATTTTATTGTATTTAGCGACAGAACCTGCATATAACATGGCTTCAGACTTAAAAGCCAATGCTACAGACTTGTTGGCATATCCACGTTTTGGACTGGTAACCGATAAGTTTGCAATGGCTGAATTGTAATCGGCCAGCACCTGATTCCAGGATTCTTCTTCAGTTGAACGGGCTACTTCAAGTTCAGCTGCCGGTTTGTCAGGGTATTTCAATACAGAAGTAACCAAAGGAATACCTCCATACCTTTTTGTCAATGCATAGAAAACCATGGCACGTGCAAAATATCCTTCACCAATATAGTGATTATAATCAGCTTCTGAAAAGTTGGCTTTATAAGTAGGCAATGTTTCGAGCAGACGGTTTGCATCACGCAGCAAATTGAAAGCACGTCCCCAATATGCACCGTTACGGGAATAACCTTCTGAAGTCATGGCTGCACCTGCATCACGTCCCAACGAAGAACCTTCATTAGCACCCGGAGTTACCAACCAGTCATCAAAAAATTGACGGGAAGGTGAGTATTTAAAGTCCTCGAAAGGCATTTGACTGTACATAAGAGATAAATAGACAGTCATTCCATTCGTATTTGAGAAAAGGTCTTTGTCTTGCACAACATTCGTGGGTGGTATATTCAAATAATCCGAGCAAGAAAATAATCCACCGCTAAACGCCACTATGGCGAATAATATATATTTCAACTTCATAATTTTTATATGTATTAGAATTTGACATTTAATCCAACAGTAACAGTTTTGTTCAAAGGATACAAATATCCGTAAGTATCATTTGGATGTTCAGGATCAACATACTTAACCTGAGTAATAGTTAAGAGGTTATAAGCATTTGCATAAACCCGCATGCTTTTTATACCGATTGCTTTTACCAACTTGTAAGGAAGCGAATAGCCCAGCTCAACGCTTTTCAGGCGTAAATAAGCGCCATTTACACTGTTGAAGGTAGAGTTTTCATCAGGCAAAGTTCCGGTGTAGGCAAAATGTCCACTGGTCCATACTGTAGCAGGATTATAGGGATCTGCTTTCGGATCAACCGGATGCCATCTATCCATAAATTGTTGCATAGCACCTGAATCGTTGCTACCCCACATTGGTTGACGAAGTTGTTCACCGTATACCAGCGAACTCATTCCTGAACCCTGAAACAGGCAGTTAAAATCAAAACCTTTATAGGATGCATCTAAGGTCATACTAAAGTTCATCCAGGGATAGTTGGTAAATTGAATGGGGTGAACGTCATTCCCATCGATTTGTCCATCACCGTTCCAGTCCTGGTATTTATAATCTCCAATAATGGTTCCCCTACCAACATACGTTGGAGATGATATAATTTGTTGCCAAGTTTGGAATTGTCCATCACCAGTCAATCCGGTGTGAATACCCTGTAAACGATTGTTCTGGTTGTTTTGCCAGTTGTCCCATGAACTACCAAATGTACGGCTTTCAACATACAGGTCTTCAATACGGGTCAGGGAGAATAAACCTTTCACACCGTATTTAAAGTCACCTATCCTGTTCTTATGGGATAATTCCAGATCAAAACCGTAAGTACGGTCACTGTTCAGGTTTTCATCGGGAAGGCCTGCACCAACTACTGTAGGTATACCTCCGTTTCTTTTAGCCAGAAGACCTTCACGTGTTCTGGAAAAATAGTCACCTGTAAAGCCAAAAAGGCCATTCCAGGCTTCTAAATCAAGACCCATGTCGAATGTCTTTGAAGTATACCAGGTAATGTATTGATTCGGGATTCCTTTGTTGTTTGCACTTGCATTGAAACTTCCGTCAAAATCATACCCTCCGGTAAAGTTTCTGCTATCCGTACCAGACGGGTAATTATATCCCGAAATGAATTGATAACTGGATGCATTGTCATCACCTGTTTTACCATATGAAGCACGAAGTTTAAATTGATTGATAAACGACAAAGCGTCTATATTTTTAAACAATTTTTCTTCAGAGATACGCCAGCCCAACGAAGCAGCAGGAAAGAAGCCCCACTGTGAACCGGGAGCAAATTTAGAGGATCCATCATAACGGAACATCACTTCAGCCAGGTATTTGTTGTCATAAGCATAATTGAATTTACCTGCCAGCCCCAGATTTGAGTTATTGTAAAAAGCATCAGCATTTGAATTCATGGTTGCAAGTTGTCCGGTTGATACACCTGCAAACAGGTAAGGCAACTGAAGTACCAGGTCCCTTTGAGCGGAAAAGTTATCACTCTTTTTTTGCTGAGCTTCCCAAACAAGAAGACCACCCACCTGGTTTTTGCCAAATGTTCCGGTGTAGTTCATTGTAACCTGACCTAATAACTGTGATCTGAAAGTAGCATCTCTACTGATTCTGTTTGGCGACTGACGGGTGAAAGTAGTATAGGTACCTGATGCCTGATCATACTGGTATTGGTTATACTCTTTCTGGTAAACCGTATTGTTTGATCCATAATAGTCATAACTGAACATTCCTTTCAAATACAATCCTTTCACACCGGGAATATCATATTTAAGACTGGCGGCAGGTTGAACCCATTTATTGTTGTATTTTCTGTAACCACTGACATTCGCGTCCATAAACGATAAAGGGTTATCACCTTCAATCAGGCCCTGATAGAGTTTGGTGGGGTCATTGTTTGCATAAGCTGGGATTTGAGGTCCCTGTCTCCAGAAACCACGGATAATCCACCATGAATCCTGGTAAGGACGATCTTGTTCGTCCATCACCAGATTCAGATTCAAATCGAAAGTCAGACGATCGGTAATCTTGGTGGTAATGTTTGAACGAATGTTGTATTTGCTGTAATTCAAGTCCTTTGTTTTAAAGAAACCTTCCTGGTACTGATAACCAAGACCCACATAATAAGTCGTTTTATCATTTCCACCCGTTACACTCAGGTTGTGGATGGTTTGCGGTGCATAATCGGAAAACACCAATGGATACCAGTTGGTGCTTGTTTTTTTTCCGGTCCGGTAATCATCAAACTGAGCATCGTTAAAAAGAGGGGTGCCACCATTTACGTTGTGCATTGCCTGTTCATTACGAAGAGTCATATAGTCAATGGCATTCACAGTGGCAGGCAATCCTGAAGGAATTTGCCAGGCGAAGGAACCCGAATAGGTCAATTCAATCTTATTGTTGCTCCCTCTTTTCGTGGTAACCAAAACCACACCATTTGCAGCACGTATCCCATAAATGGATGCAGAAGCATCTTTCAACACTGACATATTATCTATGTCGTTTGGATCCAGACGTTGGAAGTCTTCATTGGTACGGGGCACACCATCAATAATGAACAAGGGCGTTCCCATAGCACGTATATCGAAATTATTATTGAATGCACCCGGTTCGGAGGTTTTCTGAGTTACACGCACACCGGAGATTTTACCGGCAACCATATTCTGAACATTCTCATTCTTTGTTGTAATCACATCGTCGCCTTTGATAGAAGAAACAGCTCCGGTAAGTGTTACCTTTTTTTGAACCCCATACCCAACGACTACCACTTCATCCAATTCAGAAGCAGATTCGCTTAGTTTAATATTGAGATTATTCTGGTTATCCACATTCACCTCCCGGCTTTGCATCCCGATAAATGAAAAAAGCACCGTTTCATCGGAAGTAACATTGTCGAGTGAATAGCCGCCATTAGAATCCGTGATAGTTCCTGTTGAAGTGCCTTTAATCTTCACTGTTACTCCCGGTAAAGGTTGACCAGAATTATCGGTCACATTTCCTGATATTTTTCTGGGTTTTTGTTGAGTACTTTTAGCATTCTGTTCCTCATTTTTCTTAAACAATAGGATTTGATTGTTTTTTAACTGAAATCCTGTGTTTTTTCCTTTCAAAAGCTGTTCCAAAGCATCCTTTAATGGCCTGTTGACAACATTCAATGTGATCAGCTGATTTGGATCAATCACATTATTACTGTAGAAAAACTTGTAATTGGTTTGTTTACTCAAATCATTCAGCAAATCGGCCAATGGTACATTGGTTGCATGGACAGTAACTTTTTTGTCTTGCGCATTGATCTTCTGTATGTAGCTTATTTGCACTACAAAGAGAAGCAACAATATGCTTAACAATCGACCAATGGGTTTGTGCGTAAACCTTTGAACGAATTTTGTTTTTGTTTCTTGTTGATTAATTGTCATAATTTATTAAATTTAAGATTAATAATAAAATTAGATTCATTCATTTTTTCATACTTGTTTTTTTAATTTTGCAAAACTAAATATTGAGATAATACCTATAAAAAAAAACTACACATAAGAATTTTCTTATGAGTTATATTAGATAGTTCACAAGGGCTGGAATCAGTATTATTACTTAATAATCACCCATTTTCTTTCATGGTCAATGTAATAATGAACCTGGGGGGTGACGCATTGGATGTCACTTAAGATCTCATCCAAAGGTTCTTTTTCGATAGTGATGTTATACATTAGTTTTTCAATCTTGCAATTATTGACATCAATAGTATATCCGTATTTACTCGACAACATCTCTGCTACAGTTCCTAATTTTTGATTTCTGATAACAATTTGATTAAGCCTCCAATTTGCAATGGCGTTAATATCGATTGATTTCACAGCATAATTACCTGTGTTTCTATTGTACCCTAATTGGGTTCCAGGTTTAAGTTCCGATAATACTTTGTGTCCTTCCTTGTTATCAACTATCTGGACTTTTCCTTCCTTAAGACTGGTGTATGAACAGATATCACCCGAATATGCATTTACATTAAATTTGGTACCCAGCACTTTTACCGTGTAACAACCTACGTTTACCAAAAATGGTTTCTTTGCATTGTGTGCTACCTCAAAATAGGCTTCACCCTGCAAAGTCACATTACGTGTATGTTGATTAAAACTCTTCGGATAAATCAATTTTGAATTCTGATTCAATCTTACAATTGTTCCATCATTTAATGTTAGGGTCGATTGTTGCCCTGAAGCAGTTTCAATCTTAGTATATTGCGGTTGCTGTTTTTGAAACAAACTATGCATTATGAATCCGATTGCCAGGAGAAGAATCAGAACTGCAGCATATTTAAAACCTACACGTAAATATTTTTTTCGCGAAGAAGGTTGATTATTCCGTAGAGATTTTTTTAATTCATTCCATCCAGCTTTA
>Ga0302209_10000146_pt1 | contig 34572 bp, 41 predicted proteins | sample II_Fen_E3_1_FD_194574 | JGI IMG/M metagenome (GOLD analysis project Ga0302209, IMG submission 194574) | Peat permafrost microbial communities from Stordalen Mire near Abisko, Sweden - II_Fen_E3_1 | ecosystem: Environmental > Terrestrial > Soil > Wetlands > Permafrost | place: Sweden: Abisko...
TTGCAAAAATTGCTCAATGTGAAAGAGAAAATTCAAATCGTCGAAAATCAAGAAGTCAAAGAACTTTTGTTGTTTTAGTTAAATCTATTAACAATTTAATGCATCAACAGTATTGAGTGATTATAGATCGAATCATGTAAGTGCAACAAATTCAGTCCGGATGACAGATAGATAAACAAGGTAACGGCAGAACATGGAAAAAAGCTGATATAGTCAATAAATAACATATAATCAGTCAACTGAACCGGAATAATTTCTATATTCGAAATCGCTATACCTCATACCGGGACAAACAGAATCCACATTTAAAACCATTTATCGTATTTCAATCCGATAAACCCATACAACCCGTCATTCAATTCTATTCCGGGCCACAACACGCTATCTGATTATAACTTATCATTGATATACCAAATTAAAACAGTCAAAAAAAAGATCGTTTTAACTTTCGAAAACAACAAAAGAAAAAACGGAAACCACAAGCGAATTATCAGCACCGAATAAAGTCACTTTTAGGCGCACCACAGACAGGGCACACCCAATCGTCGGGTAAATCGACAAACTTTACACCATCTATCTTCTCATCGTAAATGTAACCGCAATCACTGCATTCGTAACGACTAAATGCTTCCGGTGAATTTTCAGTCTCCGGTTCGGATGGAGCCCGATAAGTAGGTGCATTTTTAGGAGAAACACCTTTTCTGACTTCCCTGTAATAGGCATAAGTAATCGGATCATTTTCATCGTTGATCAGTTGAGCATCGACCAGTTCGCCAATAAACATCCAATGTGTTCCGACATCAATCTTTTTGACGACCTTCAGATCCAGATAAGCCAGGCTATCATTTAAAATAATGGGAGCACCCGTCAGACCATACCGGATATTCATTCCTTCCATTTTATCCATATCCCGGCCGCTTTTATAACCAAAGCACGTAAAAACTTCAGCAGCGGTACTTTGTTGAAGGACCGACACGGAAAAGCAACCGTATTCTTCAATCAGTTCAGCGGTATAGTTATTTTTGTTGCAGCAAGTTGCAAATTGGGCGGGAGTGGCAGTAACCTGAAAAAAAATATTGGAGATAAAACCGTTACCCTTGTTCTTATCTCCCGAACATACCACATACAACCCGTATGTGATTTTGTATAAAGCTTCTTGATTTATCATTTTTTCTTCAAGATTTCATTGAAGATACAATCCGAATATCAGCAGATTTGCCAGTGGGAATAACTGTCTTGCAGGTTTAAAACAAAAACGGAGCTATTATGTTCATCCCCGAACCGCAGAAGCTACGAACTATTCAGAAGGCATCTTTACAAAATCAAAAGAATATATTAACAAATGGAAAACAAGGGTTCCTGACTTGGCAGGTAATTCGCAGCAGGATTTGCATTCATTTTTCTATTCAGATGCTCCTTATTTAGCCAAAAGGGAACTTTTAAATGCTGTAAATTTTTTGATTTAATATTGATTGCCTATATTTGTAACTAAAATGAATTCTTTTTCTTCATAAAAAAGATCAATTAAATTCGACATGAAGCAGACGACAAAACTAAGAGGATTGATATTAAGAGAATTACTGGTCCCCCTGCTGGCAATTCTGGGTATCATCATAGTTGGTTTTCTGGGATATATACTCATTGAAGGTCTTAGTCCTTTGCAATCGATCTATTTATTGATGGTAACGCTGACTACGATCGGGTATGGCGATGTTGTTCCCGTAACAGATACGGGGAAGATATTTACCATTTGTATCATTATTTCCGGATTTACAGTAGGTTTGTATGCAGTGGGTAAAATCTCCGCTTTCTTCGTTGAAGGTGAATTGTCGAAAATATTAAAACAGAGAAAAATGAACAAAGTATTAGACTCAATGAATGATCACTACATTGTTTGTGGTTACGGTAAGACCGGGAAAAGCGTTTTGGATGATTTATTACAGAGGGGGTTGGACGTAGTTCTTATAGAAAATAATGCAGAGAGAAGTGAAAAACTTCACGAGATTTACAGCAAGAAATTTATACATCTGGATGCAGATGCAACAACGGATGAAGCATTGCTGCAAGCAGGGATAAAGAGGGCAAAGATTCTGATATCGGTACTCTCCACCGATGCGGAGAATCTTTTTGTTACGCTAAGTGCAAAAGATTTGAATAAAGATATAAAAGTAATTACCCGCGTGGCAGAAACAAATTCGGCAGAGAAATTCAGAAAAGCCGGAGCTGATTTTATTGTTTCACCCATTGAAATTGCCACCGAACGAATCATTTCCATTGCCACTTCAAGTACCGACTTCTTTAGCTTTGTCGAGTTTGCCGGAGGTAAAGAAGAAATGAAAGACTACAAATTCGGACTCGTGGAAATTAACGGAGGAAGCGATTTAACCAATAAGACCTATCGCGAAGCAAACATTCCACACCGGACGAATTTGGTAGTGATAGGTTGTTATACATCGGCGAGTGAATTGCAGGTCAATCCGAAAGCCGAGAATCTGATTCAGTTAGGGGATAAACTACTTGTCTTTGGGACAGAAGAACAGATTGACAACCTGAGAAAAATAGCAAAATACACAAAATAATTTACAATATATAAATTTACGATTGGCAATCGCATGATTCTGACAGAGTGATAAAGCGCGAATCAGTTTAATGTTATATTGTTTGCCATTGTAACCGACTAAAAATTAATGACAAAAATTGGAACAACACTCTCATCAGTTGGGCAAAAAGCTATTCTGTGCGGATCGGGAGAATTAGGAAAAGAAGTTGCCATCGAACTGCAACGGTATGGAATTGAAGTTATCGCACTTGACAAATATGCCAACGCACCGGCCATGCAAATAGCACACCGGTCACATGTATTTTCTATGCTCGACGGTCAAAAGTTACGCGAAGTGATAGAAGCCGAGAAGCCGGATTATATTATTCCTGAAATTGAGGCTATTGCTACCGACACATTGGTAGAACTGGAAAAAGAAGGATTTAATGTGATACCAACAGCGAAAGCCACTTTTCTGACCATGAACCGCGAAGGAATCCGCCGGTTAGCAGCCGAAGAGTTAAGTATTGCCACATCGCCTTATCGCTTTGCCTCGAACAAAGAGGAATTTGAACAGGCAGTGGCAGTCGTTGGCATCCCGTGTGTAGTGAAACCCATTATGAGTTCATCGGGTCACGGACAGAGTGTGATTAAAACTACCGATGATATTGAAAGATCGTGGAAGATAGCCCAGGAGGGTGGAAGAGCCGGTGCCGGACGTGTGATTGTGGAAGCATTTGTAAAATTCGATTACGAGATAACCTTGCTTACCGTTCGTCATTCAGCAGAAACAACTTTTCTTCAGCCTATCGGACATTATCAGCAGGATGGCGATTACCGCGAATCATGGCAACCACAGCCCATGGCAGAAACGGTGCTGGATAAGGCACAGCGGATAGCCGGGCTGGTCACCGGAGCCTTAGGAGGCTATGGCATTTTCGGTGTCGAGCTGTTTGTCTGCGGCGATGAAGTATTATTCAGTGAAGTATCACCCCGTCCGCACGACACGGGTATGGTGACCATGATCTCTCAGGATATGTCGCAGTTTGCACTTCATGCCCGAGCTATATTGGGGTTACCCATTCCTTCAGTCCGTTTTTACAGGCCCTCGGCTTCAAAGGCAGTTGTAGTGGAAGGCGACAGCGACAAAGTGATCTTCAGCAACCTGGAAGAAGTATTAGCCGAACCGGATATACAAATACGCATCTTTGGAAAACCGGAAGTCGTGGGACATCGCCGGTTAGCGGTCATCCTGGCCAGCGGCAATACCGTTGAAGAAGCCCGTATTAAAGTAAACAAAGCATACGACAAACTAAAAGTTGAAGTATTGCCTCGTTAATTCAGAGAGTTGAGACAATATAAATAAAGGAAGTTCTAACCGGTACTTCCTTTATTTATTTTCAGAACGAATCAGAGACTAAAAACTACATACCAATCAAGATTCGTTTATTTGCGACAACCCGCAACACAGCACCTCCACACATCAACTCCATCCGCGGATTTACACATCAAGCAGCCGGAAAAAAGACATCGGAAACCCGCATTTTGATTTTTGTAAATAATATAAAAATCAATAAAAAACCATATCTCAAATATTTTTTGTATCTTTGCATAAGGATGGTTACGTAAACCTCCTTCTCTCTGTTGAGCATTCGTTCAATTTGCATCAATTTGACTGTACAGACAGCTTTCTCTTCCCTGAATAAGTTATCTCTCATTATTCGTATCGAACGTTACCAACATCATTTTAAAAATTATATAATTGAATGGCAAAATCCCAAAACACATTTAACAAACAAGAAAACGAGAAAAAACGTTTAAAAAGAAGAAAAGAAAAACTAGAAAGAAAGGAAGAACAGAAATTACATCCTTCGGAGAGTGGACTCGATAACATGATTGCTTATGTTGATGAATTCGGTCGTATTTCCGATACTCCACCCGATCCATTAAAGAAGAAGAAAGTAGACGCTTCAACCATCGAAGTAGGTGTACCCAGACGCGAAGAAGAAATTGTTTCACCTTTCAGAAATGGACGTGTAGATTTTTTCGACGATTCCAAGGGATTCGGATTTATCAAAGAAACCGGAACCCAGGAAAAATACTTTGTTCACGTGAATGGCTTGCTACAACAAGTAAAAGAAGGTGACACGGTTACTTTTGAACTGGAACAAGGCAGAAAAGGAATCAATGCCGTAAGGGTAAAAAAAGTATAGGTTTCCTTCAAAGACAACCCTGTTGAAAACCCCGTTGGCTATTTAAGGAATGAATTCAGGCTACATCCACTAATCTGTGTCTTTTCTTTAGTTGAATTCGTAAGATTTACGGTTTAATGAAGTATGTTAAAAAAGTCACAGCAGGTAAAGCTATCACTATATTTATTAAAAGAGAGGATAATTCATAGATATGAATTATCCTCTCTTTGTGTTGAAGAAGCAAAAATACTTATCCAATAATCCAAAATAAATCTGTAAACCTTATTTTTACAAAGCAATGCATTGCTTTTAACCTCACGTAGCTACAGATCCTGCTTTTTTATTTAACAACACATTTCAAACAAAAGTATCTATAATTTGTTTTCTAAGAGAACATTAATAAAACGAATTATGAGACTAAATATTGGAACGATCTTTCTATTGCTTTTTTCTACTTTTACATCAACAGCACAAGAAAACAAATCAGCTATGGACTTTTATCAATTTAAAGCAAAATCACTACAAGGTGAAGAAATCAGCATGAACAATTATGCAGGTAAGGTAGTATTGGTAGTTAATACAGCCAGCAAATGCGGATTTACACCGCAATATGAAGGGCTTGAAAAACTTTACAAAGAATACAAGGACAAAGGATTGGTTATACTTGGGTTTCCCTGTAATCAGTTTGCCAATCAGGAACCTGGAAGTGCAGAAGAGATTTCTAAGTTTTGTACATTAAAGTATGGGGTAAGTTTTCCCATGTTTATGAAAATAGATGTAAACGGTGAAAACGCCGATCCACTCTATAAGTTTTTAAAAGTTGAACTACCTGGAACATTGGTGAATGATATAAAATGGAACTTCACCAAGTTTCTGCTTGACAGGAAAGGTAAACCTGTAAAACGGTATGGTTCGATAGTTAAGCCTGCAGATATAGCAAAGGACATAGAAAAGCTCTTAGCTGAAAAATAGTACAATAAAACGGACTTCAAAATAAACTGAAGTCCGTTTTTTGTTCCCCCGACAACGATTACTTCTTTCGTTTCATCATTTAACCAACACTACACTGTATTCATTTCATTGTATTACAGTCTTCTTTTCCCAGCCAAGTTACCAGACCTTACCCGTTACTACGGAGCTTATACCAACCTTATATAATAGTCATAACAAACGAGACAAATACCTATTTTTCTCTCGACATCCTCTTAAGGAGAAAAATCTCATCAATCAAAAAAACGCCCAACAAGGGTTAATTACAATTAACAGCACCTTAAAATTACCAATATAGATTAAATAAACAAGATTATTTTAACAATAATTCCAGCAGAAATATATGACTAATCGTTTTTCAGAAATAATTTGTAGCAATAGGTTGTAATAGTATTTCCGGCTAATTTGAAAACAGGTTCAAGTATTAAATAGAAAATTTACAATTAGAAATGACGGACCATTTACAATCTTTCATTATCAAACTATTACATTTGGTACGCTTTAGAGAATCGACTTTACAATTAATATTTTCATTGCAGTCGATTCTCTAAGAATGAAAGGCGTAGCAATAATTTCACCGAACCAGCAGAAAAAATACGACAAACAGCTGTATATCAATATATAATTAATTTATATATATTTGTATTGTCAACCAACAAATGAGCAAACTTGTTTTTACTCTAATAAATTTTAGATTCATGAAAATTTCAACTATCAAATCTTATTCCAAAACAACAATCTTGTTCTTTTCAGGTTATATGTTGATTCTTATAGCCACACTTTTGTTTTACCGGTAAAATAAAAAAATGTGCAATTTATTATCAGTATTATTTATATTTACTTTAGAATGAACAAAATAAATTACAAATAAAATCCCGACTTCAAAAAAAAATATATGCTTTCAATTAAAAACATTCGGTAGTTATGATTCAAAAAAAGACGTCTGCCGAATTATCGGACAGACGTCTTTTTATCAGATTGTGAAATTATTTAGAAATATAGTTTACAATCCATTCACCTACTTCAGTGGTTTTATAAGCCGTACTTCCGGTTGAAATATCTTCTGTTACAACACCGGCATCCATACTTGCAGCCACAGCCTCACGAATCAACGCACCTTCCTCCATCATTCCGAATGCATATTCAAACATTAAAGCTGCCGAAAGAATTGTGGCAAGAGGATTAGCAATGTTTTTCCCGGTAGCTTGTGGATAAGATCCGTGAATAGGTTCGAACACCGAGGTATGTATGCCAATTGAAGCAGAAGGCAACAGCCCCATCGAACCGCTTATAACAGAAGCCTCATCAGTAAGAATATCACCAAAAAGATTTTCAGTTACCAATATATCAAAGCTTTTTGGCCATTGGATTATCCGCATAGCCGCATTATCGACAAACATATATTCGGTTTCTACTTCAGGATATTGTGGGGCAATCTCCTGAGCTATTTGGCGCCACATGCGTGAAGTTGCTAATATATTGGCTTTATCGACTACTGTAACTTTTTTATTACGTTGAAGTGCAAATTTGTAAGCTAAATGTAATATTCTTTCGACTTCTTCCCGTGTATAAACACAGGTATCATAAGCTGTATTTCCATCTTCACTTCTTCCTTGCGGACGACCAAAATACATACCGCCTGTCAATTCCCGGATACACATAAAATCTGCACCTTCAACCAAATCCGCACGAAGCGGAGATTTATGTATCAAAGAAGGAAAAGTCGAAACAGGACGTATATTAGCATAAAGTCCCAAATCCTTACGCATTTTGAGCAATCCTTGCTCAGGACGTACTTTAGCAGAAGGATTATTGTCATATTTGGGATCACCAATAGCTCCAAAAAGAACCGCATCGGATTTCATACACAATTCATGAGTTGCCTTCGGATAAGGTTCTCCAAGGGCATCTATAGCACAAGCGCCCACAATACCAAATTCATAATTAAGATCATGACCAAATTTATGACAAACTGCTTTTGTAACGTTTAAGGCCTGTTCCATTATCTCCGGTCCAATGCCATCACCTGGTAATACTGCGATATTTAATCTTTTAATATCAACCTTAGAATTATTTACCTGGCAGGCTTTCGATGTAATTTCTGACATATTAAAGAATTTATTTTATATATTATTGTCTATTAATTATAGTTATTTTTTATTTTTGTCGTAAAAAATATTATCTTTGTGGCATTCAACCTAAAACTCAAAAGTCATGATTTACTTATTGATAACAATAGGAGCTTTTATTTCAATTATAACTACAGCTATTTTTAAATCTATAACAAGCAAACATAAATATCAGAAGTTCTTAAGAGCTCTTGTTGTTTTTATTTCTTTAGTTGTATATGTTGTTTGTTGTGTATTCATTCTCAGCCAAAAATCATTCCAATAAAAATAAACAGATTATTTAATCTATTATATTTAGCATTTTAATGGTTGCTTTTATTGCTGCCACAGTTTGATCTCCATCCAGACCTCTTGTTTTAAACACCTTATCATTAAACCTCCAGGTTATTATTGTTTGAACAAAAGCATTGGTTTGGCCTCCCGGTGGAATCACTACCACGTAATCCAGTAATTCAGGAGTAGGTTTCTTAAGACTCTTATAAATCTTCCACATTGCTTTTGATACGGCATTATATTGACCATCTCCGGAAGCCGATTGCTCATAGATGCTTCCATTTACTTCCATCTTTACAGTAGCCATTGGTCTTAATCCATATGTCACCGATAATGAATAATTCAGCATCTTGATAATTTGCTCTTCCTGATCATTTTTCAATACATCAGATACAATATAAGGAAGTTCATCGAGTGAAACCATTTCCTTTTTATCTCCCAATTCAACAATACGTGAAGTAACACGTTTCATCATTTCATCATCAAGTTCGATTCCCAGTTGTTGCAGGTTTTTCAATATGTTTGCCCGACCCGAGGTTTTTCCAAGTGCATATTGACGTTCCCGACCAAATCGCTCAGGTAATAAATCATTATAATACAGATTCCGCTTATTATCACCATCAGCATGAATACCGGCAACTTGCGTAAAGACATTTTCCCCGATAACCGGTTTATTATGTGGAATCCGAATTCCGGAATACGTTTCTACAACTTTACTGACCGAATTAATTTTATCTTCCTGAAGTTTTGTTTTCAGATTCAACTGATCATGTAAAACGGCTAATACACTTGACAACGGAGCATTACCGGCACGTTCTCCCAATCCGTTTACAGTTACGTGAATCCCTTGAATGCCGGCTTTAACAGCTTCATAAACATTGGCCACGGCTAAATCATAATCATTGTGTGCATGAAAATCGAAATGTACATCCGGATAACGGGTAATCATTTTTTTACAGAACTCCCTCGTTTCATCAGGATTCAGAATTCCAAGCGTATCCGGCAACATAAAACGTTTTACATCTTCATCTTTCAGTGAATCGACCATAAAATAAACATAGTCTTCCGATTCACGCATACCGTTCGACCAATCTTCGAGGTAAACATTAACGGTTATACCCATTTCTCTTGCATTTGCCAATACATGTTTGATGCCGGCAATATGCTCTTCCGGAGTTTTCTTTAATTGATGAATACAATGTTTTAAAGAACCCTTGCACAACAGATTGATCACTTTACAACCTGCATTCTGAATCCAGTCAAGGGATAATCGGTCATCAACAAAGCCCAGCACCTCTATCTGGTCAATATGTCCGTGAGCACTAGCCCATCTTGCGACTTGTTTAACCGAGGCAAACTCTCCATCAGAAACACGTGCTGAAGCAATCTCAATTCGGTCTACACACAACTCTTCCAACAGAAGCCGGGCTATACTTAACTTCTCTTGTGCTGCAAATGAGACCGACGATGTCTGTTCTCCATCGCGAAGAGTGGTATCCATTATTTCTAACATAACTATCATATTTGCCAAAAGGTTAACCGGTAAATGTGCCTATAAATAACACATACCAGATTAACCTGTCGGCAGATTAATTAATTCCTTGCTTTTTCGTATTGTTCTATCTGTTCTTTCTTGCTCAACAGATAATCAATATCGTCCAGACCGTTTACAAAACAATCTTTTTTGTATGGATTAATAACGAATGATTCATATTTTCCGTTGGCATTATTCGTAATGGTTTGTGCTTCCAGATTTACCGTAAGAGTCACATTCGCATCTGCATTTACGGATTCAAAGATCTCCGCTAAAAAAGGTTCTGAAACTACCACCGGTAATACAAAGTTATTCATTGCGTTATTTTTAAAGATGTCGGCAAAGAAGCTTGACACAACGACCTTGAATCCGTATCCGGCTATAGCCCACGCTGCATGTTCCCGACTTGAACCTGACCCGAAGTTCTTACCTGTAACAAGAATTTCACCCTTATAGGTCGGATTATTCAACACAAAGTTGGCTATCGGCTGATCATTTTTATCATAACGCCAATCACGAAATAAGTTATCACCGAAACCTTCTTTCGAAGTTGCTTTCAGAAAACGTGCCGGGATAATTTGATCTGTATCCACATTCTCAATAGGAAGTGGAACTATGGTTGAAGTAAGTGTTATAAATTTTTCCATTTTATTTTTTATTGAACGCTTATATGAGTTGAACGCAAACCACGCGAAAAACACGAATAAACGCAAATTTCTATTATTTCTTCAATGAAACTTTCTATTATTTGAATATACTTTTCTACTGTATTTAGGTTTCTTTCCAAAATTAAGAACATAACCCACTTCAATATCAGTAGCTTTTAGATAATTAATCAATTGGCTTATGAAAGCCAATTGATTAAATTCTTCACTAGTTTTTAATTCCAAAATTACGCAATCTTCAACTAAAATATCAGCTCGATAATCACCAACAACCCTACTATCAAAATATACTTTTATCGGTTTTTCAACTTCGCATTTCAGACCTTCATCTAATAACGCAAAATAAAGTGCATTTTGATAAACACGTTCAAGAAATCCATAACCCAATTCATTGTATATCCTGTAGAACTGTTTTAGGATAATATCTACCAATTTTTTTGGTACTAATGCTTCCTGTTCTTCCATAAAAATTCACCTTTTGTGAAGATTTGCGGTTCTTGCGTAATTTGCGTTCTATTCTTATCCTCTTGGATCAGTTATTTTACCTGTAACGGCTGCTGCTGCAGCAACCAGAGGACCTGCTAAAATAGTACGGGCTCCGGGACCCTGACGTCCTTCAAAATTTCTGTTTGATGTGGATACTGCATATTTCCCGGCAGGCACTTTATCATCATTCATGGCCAGGCAAGCCGAACAACCCGGTTGACGTAATTGAAAGCCGGCTTTTACAAGCACTTTATCCAGTCCTTCCGCTCTGATTTGTTTATCTACTGCCCATGAACCCGGAACAAGCCATACGACAACATTGTCTGCTTTCTTTTTTCCTTTCACGTAATCGGTAAATAGTCTAAAGTCTTCTATCCGACCGTTCGTACAACTTCCCAGAAAAACATAATCAATAGCTTTACCCAGTATTTTTTCTCCCGGCACATATCCCATATAATCCAAAGACTTCACAAAGGAAATTTGACTCGCTTCGTCTATGCTGTCAAGTGCAGGTATTGAATCCGTAATACCCATTCCCATACCCGGGTTAGTTCCATAAGTTACCATCGGGTTAATGTCGGCAGCATCAAAGGTTACTTCCTTATCAAAGATAGCCCCTTTGTCCGATTTCAATTCTTTCCATTTGGCAACGGCTTTATCCCATTCCTCACCTTTAGGTGAAAATTCCCGTCCTTTCAAATAAGAGAAGGTTGTTTCGTCCGGAGCTACCAAACCTCCGCGGGCTCCCATCTCAATGGATAAGTTGCAAACAGTCAGCCGTTGTTCCATGCTCAATGCTTCAATTGCTTCACCGGCATATTCAACAAAGTAACCGGTCGCACCACCGGTGGTCATTTTAGAAATTACATACAAAGCTAAATCTTTCGATGTAACGCCCGGATTAAGTTTTCCTTTTATATTGATACGCATCGTCTTTGGACGTGATTGGAAGACACATTGTGTTGCCAGCACCATTTCCACTTCACTGGTTCCGATACCGAATGCGACGGCTCCCAGTGCTCCGTGAGTCGAGGTATGCGAGTCACCGCAGACCATAGTCATTCCGGGTAATGATAGTCCGTTTTCAGGCCCTACAACGTGGATGATTCCATTTTTATCATGTCCCATTTGGTAATGAGTCAATCCGAAATCAAGTGCATTTTTGGTCAACGTATCAACCTGTTTTTTTGAAACAGGATCCTCAATCGGACTTTCCTGATGGATAGTCGGGATATTATGATCCGGCATACAGGTGATTTGTTCAGGACGAAAAACCTTTAATCCGCGTTTACGCATTCCATCAAATGCCTGAGGGCTCGTCACTTCGTGGCAATACATACGATCGATATACAACTGGGTTGGTCCTTCTTCAACCGTCGATACCACATGGGCATCCCAGATTTTATCAAATAACGTTTTTTCCATATTCTTTCTATTTCTTGTTTTCTGCCTCCATTCCCCGGTCATCAATCTTTAGTAAGACCGGCGAACGTTGACTGGCGACTATCGTTTGTTTATTTTACAAATTTATTAATTGCATTGATATACGCTTCCACCGAAGCCGCTACAATATCGGTATTAGCTCCGAATCCAAAATAAATAGCACCATGGTGTTCTACCTGCATATGGACTTTACCCACATCATCGCTTCCTCTGTTGATCGCCTGAATGGTAAATTCACGCAACGTCATGTTACGCTTGATAATTTGTTTCAACGCTTTGATTGCTGCATCTACCGGGCCATTACCTGTTGCTGCCGCTTCAAATTTCTCGTTGGCTATCATCAACCCGATACTTGCAACGGCCCTCACTCCTACTCCTGAAGTCACCTGCAAATAATCAAGTTTTATATGTTGCCGTTCACTGCGTTCCATACCGGCAAGCAATAAGACGTCGTCGTCGTTAATGTCCTTCTTTCTGTCGGCCAGTTTCAAAAATTCTTCATAGATCGTATCCAGTTTTTCCCCTTCTACTTCAAGACCCAACAGACTTAACCGGTGTTTCAACGCTGCACGGCCACTACGTGCTGTTAATACAATAGAGTTTTCATCAATCCCCACATCTTTCGGGTCCATGATTTCGTAACTTTCGCGGTTCTTCAATACCCCATCCTGATGAATACCTGATGAATGGGCAAAAGCATTCCGTCCTACCACTGCTTTATTCGCTTGAACCGGCATATTCATTAAGCTCGAAACAAGGCGACTGGTAGAATATATTTTCCGGGTATTGATTTGCGTCTCAATATTCAACCCCTTGTGGCATTTCAGGATCATGGCGACTTCTTCCAGTGCCGTATTTCCGGCCCGTTCGCCGATACCATTCATGGTGACTTCCACCTGACGGGCTCCGTTCAAGACACCCGAAATAGTATTGGCAGTCGCCATCCCCAGATCGTTATGGCAATGAGTGGAGATAATTGCATTATGTACTCCCTTCACATTCTCCATCAGGAATTTAATCTTATCTCCAAATTCCCATGGCAAACAATATCCCGTTGTATCAGGTATATTCACGACGGTAGCACCGGCTTTAATCACTGCTTCTACCACCCGTGCCAGATACACATTATCAGTACGACCGGCATCTTCACAATAGAATTCAACATCTTCCACATACTTTTTGGCATATTTTACAGCCGCAACAGCACGTTCAAGAATGTCTTCCTGATTCGAGTTGAATTTATGTCTGATATGAAATTCGGACGTACCTATTCCGGTATGTATCCGTTTGTTCTTTGCATACTGGAGTGCTTCGGCTGCTACATCAATATCTTTTTGAACTCCGCGTGTCAACGCGCAAATCGTGGGCCAGGTTACGGCTTTCGATATTTCAACCACCGAATTAAAGTCACCCGGACTTGAAATGGGAAAACCGGCCTCAATCACATCTACTCCTAATGATTCCAAAGCACGTGCTACCTGAATCTTTTCAATGGTATTCAATTGGCAACCCGGAACCTGTTCTCCATCACGTAATGTGGTGTCAAAGATAAATAATCTATCCATATTCTTTTTGTCTAAAGTCCATCGCCTTATGTCTGAAACCGTTTTTTAACAACGAATCACCACTGACTGTGGACATATATTATTAAAAAAGCCTTCCGCACCGAAGTGAGAAAGGCTAACTAAATTTATTGTATTTTACTACACACCAAACTCACTTCTTCTTGTTCTGCAAGAGAATAATAATACCGAGTAGGAGGATATGTAAGTAATTTCTGTTCATTGTTTCTTCTTAAAACGTTGCAAAGATACTGCTATTTTTTAAACCCACAAATACAAAGTGAAAATATTTTGATTATTATTCTTTCAAATCAGTATTAAATGAACATTAAATTCTATATATTCATATATTTACTGCCGGATGAATGAAATATCCAGTTCAATACTTCCAAACTCATTCATTGCATTAAACAATGAAACCCGCTGAAAGTTCATTAGTTCGGACAAAAATATATCTCTCTCCTCCAACATCCCCTGTTGTAAAAGTTCGACCCGGGTCACACCCTGAATCAACGGAATACGTGGTGTATACCAGCTTATGCCATCATACAGGGCGATATTGGAAAACGAAGTGTCGGTTAACAATCCGTTTCTGACAAGGATTACTTCATCACTGCCCCCGCGCTGGGCAAAAGCAATATCCAGTTCGCTCCGATCCTCTTTTTTATACGGAACACTTTCCATTTTTGTTTCCACCGATTGCAGCGAGTGAATCTTCCGTCGGACATATGGTATAAACTCAATCTTCCTGATCTCCGAATCATAGACCACACGGCATTTGTAGATACCTGCGACAGGAACATTCATGATGCTTAGTGACTTTTCTAAATCAATAGCTTTATGAGTCGGATAGAAATCCATCTGGGCTTTATCCATTCGCTCCTGATGAAACTTCAGGCGTTTGAATTCGCCATTGTTTAATTGTATGGATTCAATAAACCGGCACATATACTTTCTGAATTAGTTCTTCATATTCTTTTGTCAAATCACTCTGTGCGGTAATTCCACCGCCACTCTTAAAAATCAACCGTTCTCCCTCCTGCTCTGCATAGCGGATCATGACTCCGGCATCCAGGTTCTCTCCATCATAATAGCCGCAAATGCCCGTATAAAAACCACGTTCGTAGCCTTCCGCTTCTTCGATTATTTCCAACGTCTTTCGTTTCGGAGCTCCGCATATTGAACCGGCAGGTAATAACGCAAACAGAATGTCTCCTAATCGTTCCCGGTAATGTTCAGGCAATGTCCCCGTAATTTCCGAACTCACCTGCAGCAGATTCTGTTTGTTGGTAATTAGTTCATCGATATACCGGTATCGTTTTACGGATATATCTTCAGCTACCTGACTGAGATCATTCCGTATCAGGTCCACGATGGTCGCATGTTCGGCCATTTCTTTCGGATCATGCAGAATAATCTCTTCTGCATCAGGAATGGAGGCATCAATGGTTCCCTTCATGGGAAAAGAAGAAATCGTTCGCCCTTCTATACGGACGAATGTCTCCGGCGAAAAGACTACAAAACAGTCTTTGAGCCATAGTTTATACTTTGCACGACCAAGCCGGTATAAATCCGGTAAAGACAAATCGGTTTTCACTTCCGCTGGTTGTGTGAGGTTGACAAGAAAAGAATTACCTTTATAAATTTGTGCTACCACCGATTCAAATTTCGGCTGGTACTCTTGCAGGCTTACCGGATAAACCTGCCATTGTAGCGCTTTGACGGAGTAATTTCGCTCGTCCGGATCCGTCTCATCCTTCATAAAGCGTACAAAGCGTTCGTCCAGGGCTGCCTCTTTAATCACATAACCGTGCTCGGCCTTATAATCGATAATAAAAAGAAAAGGAGTTTGCAAAGCTGCAAATCGATTGATTTGTTCTTTGATTTGTTGCTTATCAAGCAAAATATAGGGAAAGTCTTTCGTCATCTTCGTTCTGTAACCGCTGAGGGTGCAAAGTTACACAAAGTTTTCAGGAACAACGATGCCCGGTTTTCAATGGAAGCAACTCTCTTTGTCTGTCCGTGCAATCGTATTGCCGGATCGTTGCTTATTCCGTGCCTCACCAACATCTTATCGTCGGTTGGTGCATTTTTCGAGCAACCTATTTATCGGATTTCATGACCGTATTTTTCCTACGGCAAGGATAAATAATAAAGACTTCCACTGGTTACATCATTTCAATTCAGGATAATCGAAATCCGCATTCTATCTGCTAAACCAGTGTAAATCCTCGTTCTGTTCTTCTGTTATACTTCGGCATATGATACGACATGATTTGATCTCACGTATTTAAATAAGATCAAAATCCATCAGGGGATTGACCTGATGGATTTCTGTACCTTCTTTAATCAACAGCCAGGATAACCGCCGATGCCTTTATAACTGCACTTACTTCTTTGCCTGCCACCAGTTCCAATGATGCAACGGACGATTTAGTAATAATGGCCGTAATTGTAAATCCGCTTCCCAAATCAACGGACACTTCATCATTTACCGAGCCTTCTAAAATAGAGGCTACAGTCCCCGCAAGTACATTGCGTGCACTGATTCTCTTCACATCCACGCCAATAATAACACTGGATGCTTTGATCAGTGCATAAGCCGTCTTACCTACCGTCAAATCCAGATTCTTTACAGCACCGTTCGTAATCACCGATACAATTTCGGATCCTCCCGGCAAACTAATCGTAACTTCAGAGTTTATTGACCCTTCCGTAATGGAACTTACCGTTCCTTTTAATTGATTTCTTGTACTTAATTTCATTCCTTGTTGTTTTTAATTCAATCAAACATTATGTTAATATCACGCCGATAAATATACGTTATCTTTCATCAAAAACAATGCTTTACTGAAAAATTTTCTGTTTGAATATGAAAAACAATATTCATACAGCACAATATTCAAAAAAAACGTATTACCTCTACATCTTCAACACTTACACGATTTTATTCTGTAACAGCAAATAAGACCCATTACCAATGAATAAAAAAACAATCTGTCTCTTTGCCATCGTCTGTCATATTTATTCTGATACGAAATAAGAAGTCAATGGTCTCTGTTACTTCTGATTCATTCCAACCATGGTCAATTAAGTTGTTAATCAGATCAATTCTTGAAACAGTCAATTTATCTCCTGATATTAATTTACCAGTAAACAGACAATCTAATACTTCTGTCCCTTTTTCAACTAAATGAATATCCGGCATATTCCATAAGAAATATTGCTCTCCACTATTATCGTCATACTTAACCAAACCTGTTACTTTGCTCCCAACAATATTTATTTCTTCAATATATGCGCCAAACACCTGAAAAAAAGAACAAAGAAATCTTTCAATACATCCTTTCATAATATAAATATTAGACTTTAACTTTTAACCAGACAGATCTAAGTTTTAGGCTATAAATGCTTTTTATACTATCCTATATTAGCTTATTGGTTTTAAATATAATTTGCTATCTTCATTAATCAAATCATCTCCATTAGTTGTAATTTCTATAAAATCAATCTTGCCATTTATCACAGTTACAATATAATTTGCGAGCATTCTCGCAGGACATGTAACAGAATTATCGCCAGTTAACAAACTCTTTATTTATGTATTTTAATTTGTAATAACTATAAGTATAAGGGATATTATCTACTGGCCATCTGTTAAGTTTAACGAGCCCTCTTCCTGGAATTTCTTTTTCCTCATACATCAAATATTGATTGTCTGGAAAAAAAAGATAATCAATTCTTTCTTTTTTCTCAGTAGGATAGATAAATTTACAAAAAGACGCCTCAAATTTATCTTTTAAATTAATTCTCGACAATAAAATTATTTGACAGTTATTTCTCGTTAGATAACCAATGATCCTTGTGTTATAATGAAAAATATAGTAATCTCTTAATTCATCTTTTCTATGAATGGAGAACCAAAATTCAGGAAGAGAGTCCCTAATCAGAAACTCGAGTACAACAACCTTTTTTTTATCTTTTTCTGTATCAACGTAATGTTTTGTATATAAAATTGTAATTGAATCAAGTTTATGGTTTGAAATCTCGAAATTCTGTAAAACAAAACCACTTGATTGCTTATTACAACTTTCAGAAACCATTATTGAAATTATGATAATAAACAATAGTTTAATTACCTGCATCTTCTTTACGGTACACTCCTTTTTCATCGTAATATTCATATTGATTGGTTGAAACATTTAAAACTCTTTGAATAGTATTTGGAAATGACTTAGCCGTGGTTATATCACCAGGTTCTCCATTTTGTCCGCTTACTTCAAGTCGTTCATTCCAGGCTCCTGTTATTGGTTGATGACTATGTTCAAGAAGAGGAATTATTTCTCCTGACTTTTTATAATCCAATGCAACACTTGATCCGGGATTAACTGTTTGAGGATTATGATCGTTAACCATAGTATTACTTATATGATTTCCTGTTGAATGTTCCACTCGTGCCCATTCAACAGTAGTATTCCTTGAAACATCTTTAAATACTCTTTCTGCTACAGCATTGTTCTTAATTTCAAATTGTGTTGATTTATCATTATTATGATCAATTTTTCCGATAGAGCCAGCAGGAAGTTTACTAATTATCTTATTGCTACCTTCCATTAAAATTCGATCATTCTTGTCTGCAATATGCAATACACTTTTAATTTTATCAATAAATGGATGGATTTGGCTAAAATGACCATCTTTGCTTACTACGTAATCTATTCTGCCATCTGGATCTATTCTATTTGCAGGATTCCCGCTACAATAGGCATAAGGAGATATCCAAGGTTTTTTTTCTGCGAGAGGATCTACATTGGTAAATGTGCTCAATGTCAGAAATCATATACGTTACCAGTTCTAATAAAACCTATGACTTCCAATGTATAAATGCCATGTTTTTGAAGGTAATGTTTTTAATTTCCATTTTCCTTCTGTATGTATTAGAATACGTTTAAACAGTTCATTATAGTTGTATTTTCCACTATATCCTAAAAGATGATTAAGAATTCGAATATCTTGAATATGAAGATTATCATCAAGAACGATACTAAATTTTATTATTTCATTAAGTTCTTGATCATTATAGTTTTTGCGATTATAATATAAACTATCGCAAAAAGTGTCCAAGGATTTCCAACCACCAATAAACTCTACATTTAGATTTACATTTATCTTTTTGCCATCTGGCATAATATAAACTATGGAGTCAGCTACTCCTGTTCGACTATGAAAATTTATGAATGGAATACCATCAGAATCTTTTACTGTTTCAACCTTAATATTTTGACAAAAAACACTATTAAGGAGTAATAAGAATACTACTAAACTAAAATATTTTATTTTATAAATCATATCCTAATCTTTTTGATACTTGATCTACTCTTTTGTTAATTTCACTATCTACACCAGGTTGTCCATGTTTATAATTTCCGTTTGGGCCTCCTCTTAAATATAATACAACATGTCCAAATTCATGAGCTGCACCAATTGCTCTTTGAGCAATTGTACCATTAGCATTTATTATAACTTGAATGTTATTATCAGTAGAACTCGCTCCAGTAGAACTATTAGGTACTAATGTTCTTCCTGTATTTCCACTAACATATTTTCCTGTTGGTTTACCTTGGGCTTTTAAAACTGATTCAACTTTTGGATTTTCATTAGTATTAGCATCATATATTTGACCAAATTTTCTTTGACCATCATCCTTGTCTGTGTTTTGGATTTTATTGTTTTCATCTTTGTAATCATAATTTTTTGCAACAGACATTTCGACAATCTTATCATCCTTGGCGATCTCATATAAATCTTTCAAAACAATATCATCAGAAGTAGCAGCTTGGTCTTTAATTGACTCAGCTTGGATGAAGCCATCTTTTACATCCATTTTTACATTTTGTCCATCTTTTAAAGCGTAAAAAATAGCTGCAATAGCATCGGCAGTTGCTTGTATTTGCAAACCATCAGGGTCAATTCTATTCACTGGATTCCCCGCACAATACGCATACGGTGATATTGAATAATATTTTTCTGCCAGTGGATCAACCGTTTGAAACCTCCCTATAGCTGCATAATACCCCCTTGCCCCATAGTCATACGTATCATACCCGTGCATTTCCACAAACTCCTTGCCGTTATACTTACGCTCTTGCAAACCGGTACTGTCGCTGGCAATTGAAGCCCACGGCAAACCGCTGGGATAATACTGCGTATATTGAACCGTCTTTTTTGTATTTGCCAGCCATACTTACCGGTTATTCCCCAAATGATCACGCCGGTAATAGCAATAATTGGGAGTTGTGGCAGAGATATTTTCGGCATACCCTTCGGCATTATATACCCGTTGTAAGGTCGTTAATGCAGGGTTACCCTTCAGCGTATTATACTCTTTATTATCAATATAAGCGGTACCATTTTGGTTAATCGTATTAATCGTATAAGTCTGGTTGATGACCTGTCCTGTAATAAGGGGTACTGCCAGATTAGTTACCCGTGTAAAATACTCCGTTCCCAACTTTCTCCCATCTGCGGCATAACGGTTAATAATCTGATTTCCGGTTCCAAACTGTATTGTGTCCGGCAAATTTAATATATTATATCGAATCGACGCTATACTTTTGTTTAAAACGGATTGCAAATCCTAAGAATACAGAAGGTGGGATTGCACCCCGATAATATCTGAACCCATCGACAAAAATCCCCTTTTCTTATTATTATGAACATATCCGACTCGACGGCGGTCTATGCAAATAAATTAATTTGTCCATGGAATGGCTTTTGAATTTCTTTGATAAATTGTGATAATTGCCTCCACATTTTTTAAAATTTCTTCTGAAGGTCGTTTGTTTTCTTTTGAAACGTTTATGACATGCACTAGAACTTCATCTATTTTTTTTACATCAATAAACTCATATTTATTTCTGCTTTTCAACATAAGATAATAAAAAGAATGACTTGTATGTGTTCCTATCTTATATAAATAATTTGCAGAATTGTACTCATTGTTCTTTTGTTTAATAAGATTCACAATAAAAACATTGTTAATATACTCTTTTATATTATTTGTCTTATCTAATTCTCCTTTCTGAATTAAATAATTAATAACTTTATATTTAAGACTGTCTTGTTGAGCTTTACAAGCAATACCATTGATAAGTAAAAATACTGATAATATTATTCTTATTGAAGTTTTCATTTTTTATTATTTTAAGGGTTTTGCTTCTGGAGCTGGTAATGGATTTAATAATGGATTTGGTAATGGTGTCATGTTTTCTAATCCTTGTTGGTCTAAGATTTGCATTTCAATTTTTGTTGGTGAAACTTCTAAATCGTTTTTTGTACCGTTAACTTCGTTATCGTGGCTTTGTTGCTGGTTTACAGGATCTGTTGCATGTTCAGCTTCATGTCCTGCAACTGCACCTATCCTCTGATCATTATTTGTTGTATTGTTTTGAAAAGATTGATTCAAAGGATTTGTTGAATTTTTAGATTCTTTCATAAGATCATTAATAGAACCTTCATAAATTGTAATTGCTGATTTTGTAACCTTTCCAGTTGGTTTATCTACTGTGTTACTAGTATTGCCCAATTTATACTTTTTAGTAATGCTTCCATCTAGATTAGTTGTGGTGGTGGTTTTTGATTCTAGACTTATTGATAATGTTATAGGGTGGGTAGCATTGACAAATTTGTTAAACTGATTATTACCTGCACTTGTTGCCATCATAGAATTACCTATTCTTTTCGCTTCTACTGTTGCGTATTTTGTCCAACCTCCATTATTATACATTACATAACCTTTTGAATCAACCAAATATTTCCCTTGGATATCAACATATCTCACCGGATTCCCCGCACAATACGCATACGGACTAATCGAGTAATATTTCTCCGCTAGTGGATCCACAGTCTGAAACCTCCCTATAGCTGCATAATACCCCCTTGCCCCATAGTCATACGTATCATACCCATGCATTTCCACAAACTCTTTGCCGTTGTACTTACGTTCTTGCAAACCGACGCTGTCGCTGGCAATTGAAGCCCACGGCAAACCGCAGGGATAATACTGCGTACTTTGTACCGTCTTTTTTGTATTTGCAAGCCATACTTCCCGGTTATTCCCCAAATGATCCTGACGGTAATAGTAATAATTGGGAGTTGTGGCTGTGATATTTTGGGCATACCCTTCGGCATTATATACCCGTTGTAAGGTCGTTAATGCAGGGTTACCCTTCAGCGTATTATACTCTTTATTATCAATATAAGCCGTGCCGTTTTGGTTGATCGTATTAATCGTATACGTCTGGTTAATTACCTGTCCCGTAATAAGCGGCACTGCCAGATTAGTTACCCGTGTAAAATACTCCGTTCCCAGCTTCCGCCCATCATAGCATAGCGGTTAATGATCTGGTTCCCTTGCCGAAACTGAATAGTATCCGGCAAACCTAAAGGTCTGAATCCGAACTTCTTCATTTAGGATATTATTCTGTTTGTTCTGTAATTCTGTAAATTCTGATTCAGATTTAATGGTGAGCATACATCCACCATTCTCCAATTAATTTCTATTTTTTACTATTGATAATCAAAATGATAATTAACTATCGCCACAACTGATACATTACCATATCTGATACATTACGCCAAGAAATCAACTAAAAATGTCTGGATGTAAAATAATCGATTTGTGGACACTTTTAATCAAACAATGCCTATGACAGAACAATTGTTGTTGTTCAATATTAGTTACATTGGGTTGAATTGTCATTATTACTGAATCTTTTAAAAAGACTGTTTCTCCACAAAAACAACATACTCTTCTATTTTCATAATTTCCATCCATAATTTTTTGCTATTCTAAGAATTGATTTTTCTGACCAGTTACTCATTGTTGTTATTATACCTTTATTTCCTTCAACAACAGCATTAAATCTTCCCGGACTTATTTCCTGCAGATATACTGTTGCGCCATCGTTTTGAATAATTCTTCGTCCAACTGATTTTGTTACTGATATTGCTTCTTGCGTTAAAACTCCACCTCTAGTTGCCTCACTCCCCGCAACTCTTTCTGCGCCATGTAATGTTGTTTGAAGAGTTGCTTGAGCAGCTTCAGAGACTGTCGCCGATAATATGTTCCATAACATTCTTCCAGTTAGTAGGAGATCGAACTCAACATTTTCTTGTTTAATAGCACCCGAAGACTTATCGTACCATTTGCCTTTCTCAGTTTGTACAGATGCATTACCATCTCCAAAGCTAGCAGCCTTTATTTTGATACCATGTATTACTGATTGTCCATTTTCAACAGTACCATAGCTTGAATAAAAAGTTTGATTATCATCATTATACGTTAACCCACAGGTAAATTGTGCATCAGTTGCATGACCCCATTCCCCGTAATCAAAACTTTCAGAAGGCAACCGGCTTCCACCAACTTGTTTCAATGAGTTCAAAAATCTTTCTATAGTGGCCGGATCACTAGTACTCCAGTAATCTCTGCCATCAGGGTCTATATTATTTACTGGATTTCCGTCGCAATAACTATATGGAGAAGTTTCATAATAGTTCTCTGCCAGCGGATCCACACTCGTAAACCTTCCCATAGCTGCATAATAACCTCTTGCCCCATAATCGTACGTATCATACCCGTGCATTTCCACAAACTCCTTGCCGTTGTACTTACGCTCTTGAAGACCGGTACTGTCGCTGGCAATTGAAGCCCACGGCAAACCGCTGGGATAATACTGCGTACGTTGTACCGTCTTTTTTGTATTTGCCAGCCATACTTCCCGGTTATTCCCCAAATGATCCTGACGGTAATAGTAATAATTGGGAGTTGTGGCTGTGATATTTTGTGCATACCCTTCGGCATTGTATACCCGCTGCAAGGTCGTTAATGCAGGGTTACCCTTCAGCGTATTATACTCTTTATTATCAATATAAGCGGTACCATTTTGGTTAATCGTATTAATCGTATAAGTCTGGTTGATGACCTGTCCCGTAATAAGCGGCACTGCCAGATTAGTTACCCGTGTAAAATACTCCGTTCCCAACTTCCGCCCGTCGGCAGAATAGCGGTTAATGATCTGGTTCCCGTACCGAAACTGAATAGTATCCGGCAAATTTAATATATTATATCGAATTGATACGATATTCCGATCTAAATCTGTAAGTGTTGTGGAATACAATTCATTATATTACAATAAGATGTGATTTTCAATCCCATCGACAATAATACATTTTCTTATTATGGTGGACATATCCGGATCGACAGGTAACTATAAATTCCAAATTTCATATTTAATTATTTCCCATTTTCCATTTTTCAGAAAAAAGTTTGAGATTATTTCAATATTTTTACCTGCATAATAACAATCAACAAAAGCAGAATCTTTTTTTAAGGTGATTTCATCAAATCTAATAAAAAATATAATTTTTTTGTCTATGATCTCTTTTTCTTTCATAAGTATTATATGACTTCCAAATTTATTTAATTTTTCAACGCCTTTTAAATCTCTATTCTCTTCAATTATTAATTGATTTAAATTTTGATTTAGTTGACCAGTATAATTTTGTTGAAGCTCTGGCAAGTCAATTGTTGCTTCAATAAGCAGAATCAATTTAGTGCTATCTGAAGGATATGTATTATTAAATTTTGTATTTTTATCGCGAATATTGATGCAAGAATTTAATAGTGTTATTAAAATAAGCATTTTTATAATTTTCATATCTAAGTTATTTAATTTTGAACCCAGTTATATCCATCCCATGAATATGTTCCTGGTGTCATATTGTTAAAGTTGCTTTTTTGTAAATAATAAAACCCACTTTCTTTTCTCTTGTCTTCTTCCTTCTGTCTATCTGCTTCACGTTCAATTTTCCACTCTTCTTCAAAGAAGAATGCGCATTGTCTATCAATCACGGCACCAAAAGCTGCAATCTCAAAAGCATTTCCTGCTTCCGCATTCCCTTCAACTCCAGAATATTGAACCCCGTCTTGATCATCCCCATAATGTGTATATTCATGTAAAATAATATCTGCTATATAAAACAATAAAACTTCCTTTTCTTTACCTGTCGCTTTTTCTAGTTGTGCTGCAATTTCTTTATTAAGTTCAAGAATATTTGAACCACGATTTTGCAGAAACCTTCCAGCAACTGCCTTTCTCTCTATCGAAAGTACTTTCACTTTTGGTCCATTGCCCCATTCCAAATCATTAAGTATTTGTTTCTTTGACAATTGTCCATATTTCATCAAAGCATGCATTACATCTGGGCTATTTTTAAAATCTTGAATACCATTTTTTAATAATTGAGCTAGTATCGGATATTGTCGAACTTGATTTGCATCTAATTCGAAATTGCCATCATGATCAATATATCTAATAGGATTATTTAAACAATATACGTAAGGAGATACAGAATAGCGTTTTTCCGCCAGTGGATCCACCGTCATAAACTTCCCCATAGCTGCATAATACCCTCTTGCCCCATAATCGTACGTATCATACCCATGCATTTCCACAAACTCCTTGCCGTTATATTTGCGTTCTTGCAAACCGGTGCTGTCACTGGCAATTGAAGCCCACGGCAAACCGCTGGGATAATACTGCGTACGTTGTACCGTCTTTTTGTATTTGCCAGCCATACTTCCCGGTTATTCCCCAAATGATCCTGACGGTAATAGTAATAATTGGGAGTTGTGGCTGTGATATTTTGTGCATACCCTTCGGCATTATATACCCGCTGCAAGGTCGTTAATGCAGGGTTACCCTTCAGCGTATTATACTCTTTATTATCAATATAAGCGGTACCGTTTTGGTTGATCGTATTAATCGTATAGGTCTGATTGATGACCTGTCCCGTAATAAGCGGCACTGCCAGATTAGTTACCCGTGTAAAATACTCCGTTCCCAGCTTCCGTCCGTCGGCTGCATAGCGATTAATGATCTGGTTCCCATACCGAAACTGAATAGTATCCGGCAAATTTAAAGATCTGAATCCGAACTTCTTCATTTAGAATATTATTCTGTTTGTTCTGTAATTCTGTAAATTCTGATTCAGATTTAATGGTAAGCATACACCCACCATTCTCCGATTAATTTCTATTTTTGCTATTGATAATCAAAACGATAATTGACTATCGCCATGTCTGATACATCATCAAATTACCACGTTTTTCTATCACCATAATTTATTTAGGAATAATATTTGCCCATTTTCATTTCAAAATAGTTGTTTATAGATATCACTAAGTCTTGATTGGGTATGCTAAAATTCCAATTAGTGTCATAAGTTCCTTCATTGTCCGTTTGCGAATATGAAACATCACAAAAGACTTTTACAATATAATTATTTTCAAAATATAGTATTAAATCGTACTGTTCATTAATATTAAATGAAATGAGCTTATTTCCCTCTAATTCTTTTACACTACGAGTAAGACGTCCGATAATCGGAGTAATATCATCATTACTTGTCGCCAATACTTGATTATTATGTTCGATTCTCCAAGTACAATAGATATAAAAAGATGTGTTATTGTCAAAATCAATCAACCAAAGTGAACCAACACACCCTCCTGATTTGCTTAAAGTAACTTTAGAGTTAATTGTCAGCAATAGCATTTCGTTAATATTCATAAACTCATTTATTAAAGTAATCTTTTATTAATTGTTCTATTTCTTTATATCCATAGCCTTCTCCTCCAATTAAACGGTGTAACTCACTTCTTTGCCCAACACTTAAATTGTACACTCTAGCCAAATTATCAATTTGCTTATTCTGCATTTGATTGTTTCCAGGCATATTTTCCTTAGACCTACCCATCTTTTCCGTCTGTCTTTGATTTACAAGTCTACTTGCATTTGCATCAAAGGTAAGTGTAGTAGAAGGTGCTGGTGGATTTATTATATTGTTCCAAATCCAACTAAAAGCACTTAAACCGACCTTACTACCGCCAACTATAAGAGCAAACTCAACATTTTCTTGTTTAATAGCACCCGAAGACTTATCGTACCATTTGCCTTTCTCAGTTTGTACAGATGCATTACCATCTCCAAAGCTAGCAGCCTTTATTTTGATACCGTGTATTACTGATTGTCCATTTTCAACAGTACCATAGCTTGAATAAAAAGTTTGATTATCATCATTATACGTTAACCCACAGGTAAATTGTGCATCAGTTGCATGACCCCATTTCCCATAATCAAAACTTTCAGAAGGCAACCGGCTTCCACCAACTTATTTCAATGAGTTCAAAAATCTTTCTATAGTAGCCGGATCACTAGTACTCCAGTAATCTCTGCCATCAGGATCAATCCTATTCACAGGATTTCCACTACAATATACATAAGGCGACATCCAAGGTTTCTTCTCCGCCAGCGGATCTATACTCATAAACCTCCCCATAGCTGCATAATACCCTCTTGCCCCATAATCATACGTATCATACCCGTGCATTTCCACAAACTCCTTGCCGTAGTACTTACAGTGCTTTAGTTGAGATATTTGTCAAACAACCATTATGCCAACCTACGCTAAACAAGGGTGGTAGTATTTCTCGATCTAAAATATTTTACCACTATGACCAGCTACAGAATCTCTCTTAAAAGATGAATCCCAAAGTTCTTTTTCATTCTTCATAATGTTATCATTCATCCATAAATAATAACCTATGCTATTCTTTATTAGAAATAGCAAGTGATTATTTGAATTACACATAATACCTTTATAATTAATTTTATCTGCAAAATATCCACCAATGCATAATTTTTCAATTTTGCCATTAGTATATTTGATTCTACAACAAATTCGAGCATCTATAATAGGAAAACCTGACATGTGATGTAGTCGCTTTAGCTCTTTTCCTATTTTATTTAGGATTTTTTTATTTGTAATTGTTGTATCTAAAATATCACCCTCTTTTAAAAGAATTCTGCCATTTTCTGATTTAAAGGTTTTACCTTTTTTTAATATTATCTCATTACACTTAATAGGAATTTTTGTCTCAAACGAATACGTATAATATAAAACATTGATGCTTTGAATAAATTTGTTTTTGTTGATTTTTTTGTTTGTGCTATAGCATGCTATAGTTGAAAAAACAAATAAAAGCACTAAAATTAAATCTAACTTTCTCATTTTCTAAAATATTTAATCTTCTTATTTGAAATTGGACTTGTTGTAATAAACCATCTGCCAGAATGATTTCTTATTTGATTATTGCCTTTCAATTCTTTATTTGCCCTTGCAGTTTTTGTCTCGGGACCTGTACAGTCTCTCTTTTCTTCCTTATTTTCAAAATCAGCATCAGGAGTTCTTTTATCTTTATTGTACCCAGATAGATCATTAACAATTCTTACATCGTGAGCAAATTCATGTTCTATAACAGTTGCAGGCGATTCTTGGGTCTTTCCATCTAACGTTTCTGATCCAAGTTTTGGATTCCAAAATACTACAGATTCTAAATTTGGCTTACCTGTGTCCGCATCTGATCTTTCAGTCACATCAGAAGTTTGCGCCAATAAATACGTATGTTTATTCGTTGTTAATGCTTCTTTTAGATTATCTCCTCCTTTATTATTTATATCGAAGTCGTATGCTGTAATAAAATTACTTATAAAATCATTTTTTAAGTTATTTCCTTCTTTTTGATTTGATCCATTAAATATAAATATTTGATTATTGCCGTTTTTATCAACATAAAATATTGCAATGTATTCTCCATCTGGATCTATTCTATTTACAGGATTCCCTGCACAATACGCATACGGTGAAATCGAGTAATACTTTTCTGCCAGTGGATCTACACTCGTAAAACTCCTGTTTTGACATAATAACTATACTATTTAAAGTCAGCTATATTCCTTTAAAATCATTAAAACTCATTACCTTTTTCTTGTTGTTTTTGAAACTCACTATTACATGCTTAGTCTCAATAGTAATGTACTTTATGTCTTTCTGATTTATTGAACAACGCTTTTTATATAAACGGATAAATGCCTTATTCATATTATCGATAAAGACAATTGCAGGTTGGTCATTGTATAAAAAGAATATTTTCTCAAGTTCATTATTTGAACTTGAAAGCATTAATTCATTCTCAAATTTATCAGCTATTATTTTGTTCCCTTTAAGCTGGAATAAAGTCAATAAACGATAGTGCTGATGCGTTCCACTTAAAAAGATAAAGCTATCTTTAAATTTAAGAACGAATTTAGGAATGAAATTACAGGATTCTGAATCTTTCAAATAATAGTATTCTTTTTGAATTCTGTTATTATTTATTGTAACATTTAGGACAACTGTCGTGTCATTTTTAAAATTATACTCTACTTTGTTTGATAAATTCAATATAGTATCTACTCTACATGCTAATTCCTGTGAATCGACAGAAAATGAAAAAACACATAGTAGCAGTAATAAAAATTAATATTTCATATTCAGTTGATATTATTAATCAATAACATATCCGGGAGAACTGGGAGAACGATATATATAAATCCACCATTTTCAAATTCCACTCTGTAAATCAACATTAATCTACCGGACCCCTAATCTTGTATATACCCAAGCTCGTTCAATTTATACTAACCACAGATGTATCCTGTGAATCTTTATTCTTTGCAGGAATAGGGACCGGTTTACTGTGTATGAAACAAATCCCTGTAAATGTAGTGATTTTGATTATCTGTTTTTCACTCGCTGATAGATATTTTTTTCACTTTTTCTGCTAAATAGTTTCGGCAAAATAATACTGTAATCGGTTATATCAATCAAACAATCATTTTTTATTAGATACTGTTTTGAAATAGTTGTTACAGTTGTATCTTTGGGCATTATTTCTGAAAATTTAAGTTCAGAGTCCCTACTAAAATACTCATATTTAGGAAGTAGAAATAACGTATCATTTTTTATATTCCATTTCCCAACAGTACTTGAATAGATACCCGGCGAATATATTTCAAAAACTTCCGACTGCATCTTTAACGATATATATTCAGGGGGAATATGCCCAATCCAATCACTTTTATAAACGACAACAAAAGGTGAAAGTGATATTTTCTGCGTTTTACAAGACAGAAATAGAACACAACAAAATATAATAACTATTTCCTTCATACGATTTCCCTTCTTGCATTACGTATATCACCCTTACAGGGTTCCAATTCGCTGTTATTATTCTTTTCTACAATCATATCAACCCTCCGGGTTTAAAGACAGTGATCTGTTTGCAAATCAATATCAGGCAAAGAGTTCGTCAATTTAAAACAGACGATACTGTCGCATTTCTTCAATACCCTTGGATGGCAAAGAGCTATTTTACCCGTTTTAACTGTTTTTTGTATCAAAGCAGAGCTGCTTTTTCAGGGTTCTCCTAATCAACACTAGCCTGTTTTTCTAACAATAAATCTGGAGCATTACTCATTATGTTTATTTCTTCATTTTTAAAATTATAATGTTTGGCATTTTTGAAACTTACAAATTCAATTCCGATACAAGGACTTATATCTCCATCCATTAAATTTGTATTCCAAAAGGAGAAATGTCTTACATTTGATAATTCTTTTAGCCATTTCAAAGTTAGGATCTCACCACAATCGCCTAATATTATAGTATGTAGCAATTTAGCATAACGCAAATCATCATAATTGTTTATTTTTTTACATTGATCAAGTATTAAGGTATTTAATTTCTTTGAAATATTTGAAATACCGTCCAAACTTATTAATTTACTACAATAATGCCCTTCAAACTTTTCCAGATTACTCAAAGTAAGCCCATTGAAATCCTTTATATTTGTCTCTGTTATGTGTATCGACTTAAGATTCCGGGGAAGACGAAGCTCTGAAAAAGACTGACTTTTAGGCTTAAACTTCCAAATTATCAATTCAACCAACTTACTATTATTTATTAAATCAGGAAAGTCTTGATACCAATCTAATGATAAAGAATTAAGATGTTCAAATCGAGAATAATCAAGATGTTGTGTTTTGTTTTTCACACTTAAACTTATATTTCTTAATCTTTTTGCAAAATAAAGACCTGAATAATCAATTTCCATATTTTGAATACTAATACGTTCAATAAAACTAATCTCTGTCAGAAAGTTTAGATTTAAAATACTTCTTGATTTAAAATACGTCAACGATATCGATGTAATTCTATTCTTTTTTATATACGCTAGTTCGCTGTCTATATTTTTACCGGTAATAATAAAAGATTGCATCTCACCTTTTACGTTCTGATAGAATTCAAATCCATCTTTAGTAACTATAGCCATGTAAGTGTGTATTTTTAATTACCATCTTGTCGTTTGTATTTTGTTTCAGGGGAATCCCTTTGATTATAATCATCATGACTTTTAGGAGTTAAATGCAACAAAGACTTTAATTCCATGAACATACAATCAGGCGAATTCATTTTTACACTCTAAAACAACATAACTTCGCCAACCATTCGCTTGCAACCATTTTTTCTAACTTTTCCTCCAGCTAATACGTGTACACCAGCTAATACGTGTACATATACTACCGCAAAAAGGAATGCTACTTATTCAAATGACCAAACCTCCATATAATAATCGTATTTTTCAAAGTTGAAGTCCACATCTATTATTTTATTTATTTCCAGGGCTTCTTTAAATCCAATCTCATAACACATGTATAAGTAGTTCTCATCATTTTGATACGGAATAAAAATTTCGCGTAATAAATTTATGTCTATCTCAAAAGAAAACTTATCCACTAATAACTCTGTATCTTTGTCAAAATAGCATATAAATCTTCTGTAATCACTCATATCTTTCTTATTTAGGTTCGGTTTTCTCTTTTTAGGCTATACCCTTCTTCTCCCATATCTCATAATCCGGATAAGCAAGAACAAAAAAAGCAAGCAATAATTATTAGAATAATCCAACACACAACAGTTTCTTAACCCTGTAGGGGTGTAATAATTGTAATAGCCCCCATATCAAGATGTCTAAAAACCCCGTAGGGGTGACATGATTTATTATCTTTTGCAGATACCTTTCTTTTATTTCCTCACAGTGTTTATTGCTCCGAACGTCTGCTTACATACACTGGTGTTATTCCATGATTTTTCTCGATATTCTTTTTTTTATATCACCCTTACAAGGTTCTAATTCGGCGTTATTCTTCTTTTCTAAAATCATATCAACCCTCCGGGTTTAAAGACAATGATCTGTTTGTAAATCAATATCAGGCAAAGAGTTCGTCAATTTAAAACAGACGATACTGTCGCACTTTTTCAATATTCCTGAACGTCAAAGGAGAAAACAATTAGCTGTTACTGTCTTGATTTTTATTTGTCCTTATTTCATCAAAAATAATTCTGAACTTTTAGCGATAAAACAGATTCCAATAATAAACCTCTGATAAAAATCACAAGGTATGTATCATAAATTGAGAGCGTTTTCAAAAATACAACGTATATCCTGAAACAACTAAAAAACTAACCGGACACTATGTGATAAGGATAACAAACCGATTTATAAGTGATCGTCCTGCTCCTGACGTCAGTATTCTTATAAACACCTGCTTCCCCTGTTTCTAAATATCGGACAGGGTGCATCAGCAGCATTTTTGCTATCTCCGGTTCGGTTATTACGGGTGTACTTTTAAGAATGACAAAACTAGTAAATCTTTCTTTCAATTCCTAAAAGAAAACAAAATTTATTTTATTTTATTTCACCGACTAACCCGGCATCGTGCATTTTCCGGCATCTGCGCATCGTTTGTCCCTGTTTCGGACTAAGTCGGGATTTCCTATAAAGTCCATTCTTTCTTTGTTCCCACTCGAATGTTATATACATGTCATATCCCATTTATGATAAGTTACATCTATATAACATCTAAGTTACATTTAAGTTACATCCTAGTTACATCTAAAAATGAACGAAGCATCAACGACGTCTCAACCGGGACCGAAAACAGACCGAAAGGAGCCTGAAATCCGGTTATAGACTTTACGGATAGATTGAAAGAAAAGTACAGCGGAAGAACAAAAGGCAGAGGAAAATGGCAGAATTGGTTATTTGTATCGGGAAGTCCGGAAACGAGGTGCTGAATGGCCCGGAGATAGTCGGTTGTACGGGATATAGCGTGCTCTGTAACCCGGATACAGGATGTCCGGAGCGGGGTAAGCTTCAACAGGGCACAAAAAAAGAGCCGCAACATAGTACGGCCCGGTAACAGTTAAGTGAAGACAAATTATTTGGGGTTACCGGCAGACGAAAAGAATACGGATCTGCGCCGGCAAAGCGGATTGAATACAAATTTCCATTTTCCTAAATCCGGAATCATGAAAACGGTTGAGACCTTTATCCTTCCGGCACGGCGGACGAAAAGCCGCACTTAAAATCCGCTACGGGATATTCACGGGCTTTATTCGGCCGGTGACATTCGAATCCGATTCCGATCTGTTCCTGATGGCAGTTTTACCGGTAAAGAACAGGGAAACAGCAAAACAGCGAATTATTTCCGGGTCTTGCTACGTTGAAACGAGCCTTTTCCTTTGGCAAATGTTTTTTTGAAGTGCTTGTTTTTTTCGGGATTATATTCCGGCGATTCACCCAATTCCACCGGCATAGGGATTTTATAAATCACCTTTTCCAAAAACTCTTCTATTTGTTTAAACTTGTATTGTTCTTCCACCGAAACGAAGGTGATGGACATACCTTCAGCACTGGCCCTGGCGGTACGGCCGATACGGTGAACATAATCTTCGGCATCGTGAGGTACATCATAGTTTATGACCAGCGAAATATCGTCGATATCAATACCGCGCGACACGATATCGGTAGCCACCAGGATATTGACACGGTTATTGCGGAACTCGTGCATAATATGATCGCGTTGAACCTGGTCGAGGTCGGAGTGCATTTCGCCCACCGAAAGTCCCATTTGGCGGAAAGTCTTGAACAGCTCTTTTACCTTGAGTTTGGAACCCGAGAAAATAATGACTTTAGTGGCAGTATGATCAATAAACAGATGGCGGATAATGCCCAGCTTTTGACCTTCATTACAAATATAGGCGGTCTGGATAATGTTTTCGGGCGGACGCGAAACGGCGATCTTTACTTCAAACGGATCGTGCATGATCGTTTTGGCCAGCAAGCGAATCTTGGGAGGCATGGTAGCCGAGAACATAATGGTCTGGCGATCCTTCGGCAAGCGGTTTACCACCTGCATAATGTCGTCGAAGAAACCCATGTCGAGCATGCGGTCGGCTTCGTCGAGAATAAAGTATTTTACGTGGGAGAAATCAATGTCGTACAGGTTGATATGCGAGAGTAAACGTCCGGGCGTAGCGATCACCACATCGGCGCCTTTCTGCAATCCCCGGCGTTGCGTATCCCAGGCCTGTGAATCATTACCGCCATATACGGCAACCGAAGAGAACGAAGTAAAGTACGAAAAGCCTTCCATTTGCTGGTCAATTTGTTGTGCCAATTCACGGGTTGGGGCCATGATAATAGCATTCACAAAGTTTTCGGCATGAGGTTCAGCCTGCAGGTTATGTAAAAGGGGAAGAATAAAAGCGGCGGTTTTACCGGTACCGGTTTGAGCACAGGCAATTACATCTCGTTTTTGAAGAATTACGGGGATCGTTTGTTCCTGAACCGGAGTGGCTTCTTTAAAATTCATGGCTTGCAATCCGTCCAACACGGCATCACAAAGGGGAAGTTCGTCAAATCTCATTGAAAATATATTATTTGACTGCAAAGATACGCATTTTTAAGT
>Ga0302209_10000147_pt1 | contig 34376 bp, 43 predicted proteins | sample II_Fen_E3_1_FD_194574 | JGI IMG/M metagenome (GOLD analysis project Ga0302209, IMG submission 194574) | Peat permafrost microbial communities from Stordalen Mire near Abisko, Sweden - II_Fen_E3_1 | ecosystem: Environmental > Terrestrial > Soil > Wetlands > Permafrost | place: Sweden: Abisko...
TTTTGAATCTGTAACAGATTCAATGACTAAACAAGTTAATGAAGTACTTGGTACTACTAAAATAGTCAAAACATTAGAAGATTCTAACAAGAAAAATGGAGAGTTCTTCAAGAAGTTGTTATCTGAAATAGATTCAGCTAAAGGGAAATTATCTTCAGAAAAGAATAGTAATATAGAAATTGCATCATTTAAAGGAACTAGTTCAGCTTCAGGTAATTCTAGTGACACTAAGAAACTAAATACATTTAGTAGAACAGTTTCTGTTAATCAAACAGCTAATAATATGGTAAATGGAGCTTATATTGGTCTTGTAAAAATGCATATTGCTCAATGTAAAGCACTATTCACAAAAGTAGTTGCCAAATCTAAAATGAATGAACAAGTTTATTTAGATGCATTAGCAGAATCTGCTTATGATGAAACTTTAGAAACTCTAGATACATTAGAAGTAGTAGTAGCTTAATAAAAAATATAAAAAGTTAAACTCTTATTTATTTTTTGAGAGTTTAACTTTAAAATAATCAAATTTAAGGAGGAAAATTAATATGGGAAGATACAGTTCAATGATATTTAATGAAAATGCTAATAGTGGTCCTATAGATATTTCAGATGAAGCAATTCAAAGAGAATTTGCAGATGTACAAGGTATAGAGTTTCATTATGAACCTACAATGGAAGGTACTGAAGCTATTAATGCTTTCACTGAAGAAGAATATTTTGATATATGTGAATCTTGTGGTTTAAAAGAATTAGAATATTTTTCTATCAATAGAGTAGAAATGCCTGTTAATGAAGCATTCGGTGATGGTGGATTTTTAGAAAAGGTTAAAAACTTTTTTATTTCTATAGGAAAGAAAATAAAAGTGTTATTTGATAAATTTATTATGATGATTAATAGATTCGTCATGAATGATAAAGCTTTCGTAAAGAAATATGGAGATAAAATTAAGTCAGCAAGTACAGTAGGGGTTGAATACAAAGGATTCAATTTCAGTATATCTGAAAATGGTATAGATAAAGCTGAAAGTAAGTTATCTAAATACTTTACAAGAAGTGATTCAGAAATTTTATCTTCACATAAAGATACTAAGTCTGAAGAAATATCAGCAAAAATAAGAGGAGCTGCATTAGGTCAAAGTGAATTATCATCTTCTGAATATTCTAAAGAATTATTTAAATTATTTAGAAAGGGTGAAGATTCTAAAGTTAATGTTACTATAAATGCAGATAATATCGTATCAGAAATTACATCAGCTAAACAAGATAAAACTGATGCAATGAAAGCGTATAAATCTGTTAAAACATTCATTAATAAATTAATCAGTATAGTAGATGGTAGAAAGAAAAGTCTTGGTAAAGAAACAGGATCTGTTGAAAATGGGGATGCTCAAAGAGCTTGCACATATGATGTAGAAGATCTAAAGACTTGTTTATCTGCTATTCAAACTTATAATGGAGCGTACTTGACTGCTATTAAAGCTAGAAATAGACAAAATAAAGGTGTTGCTCTTAGATTAATAACTAAGACTGCTAAAGAAGGTTATGAAATGCCTAATGATTTATCATTTGTTTAGTATATAAATTAATGAAAGGGTATTATTTACCCTTTCGTTTTTTATAAATTTTAAAGGAGGAATAATTAATGTTTGATATAAAGTGTTTAAGTCTTAATGAAACCAATTCTAATGATTTATCTACTACAAGTGGTATAGAAGAAAATTTCTTTGCAACTACATTAAATTATGTATTAGAATCAGAAAGAAATATGATAGAAGTAAATAAACAATTATATAGATCTCTATTAGAATCAGGATCAGATGTTGTTGCTATTAATGAAGGGTTCTCTGATTTTACTTCCAAGGTAGTTAGTATTATATCTAAATTCTTATCATTTATTAAAAACTTATGGGATAGATTTGTTAGAGCTATAAATGGTGCAATCAGATCTGATAAGTATTTAATTAAACATGCTGATCTATTAGGTAAATTTGATGATTCTTGTGAGTTTGATATAAATGATTATACTTATACTTTTAAAGATAATATTCCTATTATAGATGCTCAAGCAAATTTCCAAGAAGGTTTTATAGAATTAGATTCTGGTACTTGGGATGATAATAAAACTAATAGAGAGAAATCAGATGCTGCTAAGAATAACTATGAAACATTTAAAAATAAATTAGATGGAGATTATTATGATTCTCTAAGAGCTTCAGTAATTGGAAGAACTGGAGAGAAAATTTCTAAAGAGGATTATAAAGATTCTTTATTTAAAGTATTTAGAAATAATGAAGACACTAAAGAAGATATTACAATTAAATCTGATAATGTAAATACTGCTTATTTATTTGTAAAAGATTATAAAACTGCTTTGAAAAGTGTAGAAGATACTAAGAAACAAATTGAGATTCAATATACTAATATAAAGAATTATGTATCTAGTTTATTAAAAGTTGATAAAAAAGATGGTGGTAATAAAGTTAGTGTGAACTTTGATAATAAAGTATCAGGTGCTAATAATGTCGCAGCTTATAGTGTTGATTCTGAGACTCTAAATTATTTAAATCTATTTGTAAAAGCCAAGACAGATCAAATATCAGAAATGAGTGCTATACATTCTATATCTTTTAGTGCTAAATTAGATGCATTTAAAGAATGTTATAAATCTTCTAGAAGTGTTTGCTATAAAGCAATTGCTCAAGTACAAAAAATAAAGAGAGGAGAGATATAATATGGATAATTATTGTGATGAATGGAATTACGTTATATATTTATCAGAGAGTACAATTAATAAAACTAATCTAATTGCTGCTATACAAGAATCTGTTCTAACTGCACAAGAGAAGAATACATTGAATAATATGTTTGTAGTAACAGAAGGTGTAGCAGAAAAGGTAAAAGGAGCTATTGCTAAGATTATAGCAGCCTTAACTCGTATATGGGGAAGGTTCATAGAAGCTATGAGTGCTTTGATTAAGAGAGATAAGAATTATCTTATTAAATATAAAGATATTATATTAAAGAAAACATTCTTACAGAATTATACTTTCACAATGTATAACTATCAAGTTGGTCAGCCCGATTTATTAGGTACATATGCTCCTGCATTTAACTTTAGTTCTTTAGAAAAAGATTTAGAATCGGAAGAAATTTTTGTAACTAAATACTTTAAAAAAGTAGAAGCTATTCAAAAGAAGAATGGTGATATAAATTTTGAAGAAGCTGTTAAGATTTTATTTAGAGGATCTGATTCCGAATTAGCAATAGAAAGTTCTAAATTTAATATGACAGATGCTTATAACTTCTGTGTTAATTATGAAGCTATTGCTAAGAAATTTGATACAGATAAAAAGAATATAAAAGTAGCTGCTGATGATGTACAAAAAAGAATAGAACAAATGAGCAGAGAAGCAAAAACTCAAGAACCAGTGGCTCCAGTACCAACAGGAGCTACAAAAGAAAGTTTTGATTTCTTTGCCTATGGGAGTTATAAATCGTATTTATATGAAAATACTGTAATAAATGAAGTGGATATAAAAGCACCAGAACAAGCAACTGTTAATCAAACACCATCTCAAGCTGGTGTATCTAATACTTCAGATCCTAATAAAGCTGTTATAAATCAACAAGGAACTGCAAATAAAGAGGTTGATCAAACTCAAATTGACAATGCAGGTGGTAGTGATAAATCTGTCGATAAGATTAAAATATACATTAAAGTTGTCGGTGAATTAATGACTGCTAAATGTCAAGTATGTGAAGAGATGTATAAAGCTTATATGCAAATTATAAGATCACATGTAAAAGATCATGTTGGTAAGAGTGATACTTCTACAACTAAACCTGAAGATAAAGCAACAGTTCAAGGGACTGATAATTCTAAAATAGATACAAGTGGATTATAAAAAAGTCCTAGTGCTATTATGCACTAGGATATTTTACGTAAAGAAAATACACATGATATTACAAAAGCATCATCTTTTCTAGTATAAATTTCTTTTCTACTTATAAGTAAATAATTCCCATTTATTCTAGTATCAGAATGATTTCTTATTATATATTCTTTATTAATAGTAAATATAGAACTATCTATTTCAGATTTTATTATATTTACTATAGTAGAAGATGTTTCTATATTATTTTTTATTTTATTAATATTATTAAGGTTAGTAGTTCTTATTATTTGAACCTTATTCTTAGTATCAATTGTACTATTATTATCTAATGATACTGTGCTAGTATTACCTTCTGTATCAATACCTATAATAGTATTAGTAGCTTTAATTACACTCTTATTTTGAAACATACTTATATCATTATTGGTTATATGAATTAGATAACATTGAGCATCATCATCTATACTCATTCCTTCTATCTTAGAATTATTAGAAGTCAAATCACTTACATCAAATATTATTCTATTATATTTCTCATCTATAGAAGGAACAGGAATTCCTGAATTGCTTAAAAGATAAGTTTTATCATAATCTATAAAGAATCTATAGTCTGTATTATAAATAGAGTACTGATTATTTACATATTCTAAAAATTTAACTATACTATTATAAACTGGTATAAAAAAGCTATTTATCTCGGTATCATTTGACATAGGCTCCATTAAGAGCTTCATATGGGTGAGATTAGAAAGTAAAATTTCTAGTAAAGACGTATTGTGATGTATACCACTGACGACCTTCTTATTATTATCAATATTACTTAATTTCATCAATCCGATAGTCACAAGCTTCTGATTTGTAGAGTCTGTATTTTCTTTATTATAATCCAATACAGAAACATCATTTAAATTCTCATCCATGAAATAGATGAATTGATCTTTAATATGACCTGTAGATATCTGTAGATTATCTCCATAAATAAAACTATCTACATATATTCCTATATATTTATCATTCTTATTTTTTATCATATAATCTATCAATGATTTTTCTAATGATATCTTTATGTACATAATAGGCATATTATATTTATCATAATCATAATTTATGATAAGATTAGTAATACTATCTTTATTAAATTCCTTAATTTGTCCATCTTGATTATAAATAAATTTAATCTTGTGTCTATATTTATTTGTAGAAACACCCATTATAAATCCTCCTTTATAAAAAATAAAATAGGTAAGGATTTCTCCTTACCTTAATGTTTTATTCTATCTCACAATTTAAAATTTTCTCTATAATTTCATTTTTATAATTTTCATCTGTTTTTAATTTATGTAAATTAATTCCTTTATTTTTTAAATCTTTTTTAACAAGATTGTTTACATAATTAGAACGACCTCTATTATCTTGTTCTCCAAATAATGTGATTATTTCATTTATAACTTTTTCAAAAGTTATTATAACTCTTTCTTTATCTTTCCAACAGCCATTATAAAAACCCCCTTTATCTTAATAATATACTTATTAAATTTCTATGTTGTTTGTCTGACAATTTTCTCACTTTCATCTTTTTATTAGGTAAATCTTTTATTAAGAATTTCTTTTTAAATCCATATCTAGGTAAAATTTTATCAAAACGATGATTTAGAGAATTAAACTTGTCTATCATAAATCTTGGATAATAGAAAACGAAATTAAAAGGTTTAATACTTAATCTTCCAGTAGACATTATATTTTCATGATATAACAATAACACATCTTGAATAACTTTATGGAAAAGAAATCCTCTACGTATTCTTATATCATCAAATCCAAATCTTATATCAGATTCTTCAAGATATTTAATAGATGCTTTATCGTAAAAAGTTATATAGAAAAGGGTGTACCCTTGTAAATCTGAAATTATATATTGAAACACCTTACTATTTTTATCATAAGGTTCAATATATTCTTTATTCACCTTCCAATGAATATTTATAGATTTTCCAAATATAAATAATAAATATTCGTCTTCATTATTAGGAATTCTAAATATATATTCTATAGATTCCATTATATCATATAACGTATAATCAATTAAATTTGCCATAATATTACTATATTTTTCTTTAGGAATTTATCTCTATCTTTTAATAATTCTAATAATGACATATTCCCTCCTTAAATTTGTAAATAAAATAGGTAAGGATTTCTCCTTACCTATAATTTTTAATTAGACAGTCTATCAAAGTCTAATTGATTATGTATAAAGTATTCTGCATTAATAGCTTTCATAGTTTTAGGATCTGATAGATTTACTAAGAATTGTTCTATATTTTTACATTCAGGTGTATTATAATATATTTGATGCTGATATGGTATATCTATAGCTTTAAATCTATTGGAGAATTCAATTTCTGATATTTTTAATTTATCATTATCAATTCCATTCCAAATGATTGTTGTATCACTATTATATCCATTCAGGATTTTATAATTATCAATAGCTCTCTGTATGGTAGACATAGCAGTAGTTACATTGCATAACATTTTTATTCCTCTTTCTTTTACAGATGATAAAGTCATTAATAATGACAATGTCTCTGGTAGAAGAGTTAATGTTTGTTGCTTTGTATTCCTATCTGCTAAGTATCTATTCATAAGATTATAATGATCTACGTAATATGATTCATCCCCATTACTTGTTTTCTTGGGTCTGAATATTACTGTATCATTATTTGTTACTAGTTGATAATTGTAAATATCTTTTGTTAATATTAAATTTGGAATTCTCTTTTTATCTTTTTGATTCCTTAATATTAAATCGTGTATTATAACACCTGTTTCGAATGTACCTTTGATGAAATAAATATCATCTAAGTATTTGCAGAATAATTCCATTAAATCTATATTGAATTGAATCATATCATCAATAGATTTATCTGCGTTAAAATTTGCTTGTGAAGTAAAGTTATAGTTTTTATAGAACTGATTATTTATGTATGGACAATTCTTAGAGTATACGAGATAGAAATTAGTTTTTATTTTAGCATTTCTAAAGAAATCTCTATAATGTGCACACATGTTTATTACACATGAAGACAAAGTTGAGTACTCTTTCATTTCATAATCAATTTTATATAAAGACTTTACTATAGAATATATGTCTATGTATATATTTAGTTCTGTTGCATTATTACAAAATTTAAATGCTTCTCTTACTAACGGAACTAATTTATCATATCTAATTAGATACGAGTTGATCAATTGGTTCATTAACACTTTGCTCATTTTTATCACCCTTATCAAAATATAATAAGTCATTTAATTTTCCTAAGATAGATTTCAATAATTCTGGTAATAGTTCTATATGTATAAGTGTATCATAACTATTACAGAATTTAGTTTTATTATCTTTATTTATATTATTTAAAATATTATTAGAAAAATCAATATAATTTTGCATACATCCTACACCTGTACTTATATTCCATTTTTTATTATCTTTATGATAGTATGATATATCTATACGTTTATCTATTTTTTCAATAACAATTTTATATAACTGATAGTATTTTATACATAATCCATTATTATATTCTATATAATTAGCAATTATAATATCCTTTTTTCTGTTAAGGTCATATTCAAATTGTGTCATATTTATTCCTTTAAATTCGAAATCCAATTCTAATTCTTCCATATTAATAATCCCCTTTTATTATATTAGAACTTGTAATATTTAAGTTTTGTAGGATATATTTAAATAAATCGGGCACAATTTCCATATGAATATCGTGAGATAAAAATTTTACCATACCATTTCCCTTAGACATAATTATATCTCTAACAAAATCTATATAACCTTTATATGAGTTTATATTACATCCACTAGAAGTATTATCTCTAGTTGGATGAATCCATGTTACTGAGATTCCATATATATCTAATCTACCCACTTTAATCTCATATAGTTTTTTTCTTTTTATTTCATTATTATTTTCATCATATTCTATATCTCTAACAATTATTGAATCTTCTTCGAACGATCCATTATATTCAAATTTTATCAATATTATACAGCCTCCTCTAAATCGAAATCAGTTATAGGATCATAGAACTCTGATGGATCTACTTTAGATATATCTACTCCTACTGATTCTAATTCTTGATGAGTAAGTACAGCAGTTAATGATGGAATAAAATCTTCTCTAGTTTTTAATCCTTCTATTATTTCTTTAGTATCACCATATTTTTCTCTTACCATGAATACTGCAAGATTATCAGCACCTTCATCTGATAATGAAATACCTTTACCCATTATTTCTTGTCCCTCTCCATTTATATACCATGTTCTAATATCAAGAACCTCTGCTTTCCCATTATGTGATATTGTTCTTAATGCTTTGAATGTATTATTCTTTTCTTCCAATACCTCGTTTAATTGTCCTAGTTTAAAACTATAATCACCTTTAAAAGCCATATTAATTTCCTCCTAATTTTAATATAAAAAATAAGGGAGAACCTAATCCCCCTTATGTAGTTATATATTATTTTAAATTATTATATTTAGTCTTGTGGTGCACACATTGGTGTAGTACCATATGTTGTTGGTTGTCCAAATATCTTAGCTACCTTATCTAATTCAGTTTTATCTATCCTTGCAATAGATATAGCATAATCAGTTAAGCTACTTCCATTATTATAGACATTCATTGTATAAGGTGTTGATATTGGTGAAATAAGATTGATTGCATAATCATAGTAATTCATAATTTTTTCACCATTAAGTTCTGTTTGGTATTTATATCCGAATATCGCTTTAGCAAACTCTACCAAGTTTAAACCTCTTAGTTTAACTAATATTTCACCATTAACACCATTTGCATATTGTTCAGTGATTCTTTGATTCCAGTTGATGTTGTTATTTCCATCTTTAAACATGAATCTAGTTAATCCATCTCTAGCATCTTCTGTTAGATCGTAAACTCTATTAGTTTTATAAAGTGTACTCATTGTCATTAATTGTTGAGCACCTGCTGAATAATTGTTATTAGCTCCTTCATTTAATTTATCTTTTAATAGTATAATACCTTTCTTTCTACCTTCTCTTGCAGGAACATCTCTAAAGTATAATACTAATTCTGGTAAACCATGTTGATCTGGAACAATTATAGCACCTGCTAAATCTGAAAATACTTTTCCTAAATAGTTACTAATCTTTTGACCTAAAGCAATTGTAGTTGTAATAGAAGTTTCTTGAGTACCGATAAATTCTTCCTTTTCAAAAGTAAAGCTAAATTTATCTCTACTTGATTGTTGTCCTTGACCTGCTTGAGTTCCACCTTTAGGAGCAAACCCCAACTTTGTGTTTTCATAATTTTCGATCATTGACTTTGCTGATTGCATTCCTTGTACACCTGTAAATCCATCCATTTTAATAACTCCTTCCTTATTTTATATTATCAACTAATATAAAATAATCACATATATTTTTATTTTGTTTCATGTATATAATATACAATTATATTATAGTTTGGTCTATTGTTTTTTATTATTTTCTTTAACCTTCTTTAATACACTATAAATATCATTGTTTCTTTTTATAGCAGATTTAAAGGACTCTGTTAGATGTTCTCCTTTATCATATGCAATTATATATATCTTATTTTCTACATCACATATAAATTGGTGACTTCTTTTTATTTGACTTATATTTATTTTATAATCAAAAGGTACTACATATGTTTTTAACATTTCACAAGAAGTAATACCTTCAACCTCAAATCTATGATTAGGTAATAATTCTTCAGTTGGAAATTCAGTAACCTTAAATGAAACTCTTTGAATTCCCCATGCTTCTAGATAATCAAACACAAAATCATTATTATCAATCAAGTCTACTAAAGTTTCATTATACCCAGTATGAAAATCATCATTCATTTTAGAATATAGATTTCCTAATACATCATCTAATCTTACTCTATATTTTTTATCCACTAGATATAAGATATCTTCCATAGTATCATCTAAGTATACACTATATTTTTTAGTATCCAAAATACCATTACATGCTAATACTTCTTGAAATTCTTGACCTTCTGGTATTGTATTATGAGATAAAGAAACTCCTGAATATTTAAGATAAGGATTGTTATTCATAGTCTCAGAGAATATGTCAGATATATGTTGTCTACACACACACCAAGGTTCTGTATTTGCTTTTTCTTTAAAGTCTTGCATTCTAAATAAAGATAGAATAACATCTTGTAGTCTATCTCCCATATCTACAATAGATATAAATAAAGTACCATGTGGTGTTATTCTGATATAATTATCTTCTAAATCTTGTCTACTTATCTTTATTAAATTACCATCATTTCTTAGACAATTAAAAGTATTTTCATTTTTAATTCTAACTACTCTAAAATTTAATTCATCTTTATTAGAATGCTTGTAATAGAATTTATCTCCATTATAAATTTGCATTTATGTTTATCCCCCTTTTAATTCAACCAACTATTGATAATAGAAAATCTTTTAGACTTACAGTTATATTATCATCAGTAAATTGAATTACAAATGTTTGATTGTTTGTCAATAATATAGTTATATCTTTATATGTAATATTGGAAATATCAAGAACTATGTCTTTCCCTGTTAACAAATCTTTTACATCAAATTTAGTTGTACCATAAGCTTTATATCTTTCTATATTTTCATGTATCATATCTTTGATTTCTTTTATTTGTTTTTTATCATCTTGTTGGGCTAACTCTTGTATAAATAATCGATTCACTCCAGCAGCTTCAAGTATGAATGGTAATATATCACCTGTTGGTTCTACAAATTCCATTATAGATGTATCATGATCTTGTAATCTATAAGATACAGGAGCATTAGATTCATTAATCGATGTCTCTAGATTTGAAATTATATCACTAAGTCTTTTACTAATATTTGCAAAAGGTTTATCACTTTTATCAACCCATTCATCTTCTATTTCTTTTGTAGTTTTAACATTTGTAACAGCTTTAAACCATTTAGGTTTTTGTGTTACACCATAAAAGAATGTTTCGAAACCTAAAGGATTTGACTTAATAGGTTCTTTTTTCTTTTGGTCTTTTAATAATTTATTATGTTTTTCATTATCTATAAATCCTTGTATCATTTCGGATTTATATTGTTCCATGAATTTGGATATTGCACCCTCACCTTTTATACTAAAGTCTATAGAAAAATTATCATTATCTGTTGTATCAAATTTTTTAGGACAATCATCTTTTCGTAACATAGATGAAATGCTTTTATCTGATACTGATACTCTATTTAGATCTTTAACAGTTTGAAATATCTCATCATCATACATTTTAGTAGCCAATACATCTTTAGAGTCATTATACTTTCCATTATACTTATTGTTAGATTTTCCTTTAAGTGTTTGAAAATATATTTGACATATATTGACACCTGCATATATTCTTACTGGGTGAGCCACAGTTATCTCTAATGTCCATCTGCCACTGAAGCCATTATCTCCAAATCCAGCTGAATGTACTTGAATACCTAGTCTTGCACCAGATGACCTACCCTCTATTATAGGTACATAATTATCAGTCTTTGTATATTCATTTGTCATAGCTAAATATAATTTACCTGGATATAATATTAGACCTTCCTTTGGAATAAATAATTCTTTAGTTTCATTTTTCTTTTTCATATCTAATGGAATATCTGTATATATTAATATTTTTTCATTTAAACTTAAATCATAGCTATTAGGTCCAAGTCTACCGTTATATCCTCCTTTACCATCATATTCTCTGTTTGGATTGAACCCTTCAATATATATATATCCTTTTTCCACAGCTTTTATTATTTCTTGATCACATAAAATTCCCATTTTTAATATCCCCCGTTCTTTTATTTTATATACAATATTTAAGTTAATTTAAAAGTAATATATTAAAAGAAAGATAAATTAATCTCTCTTATTATTTTTATTTAAATAATAGTATTTTGATCTTGTTTTAATAAAACATATTCTTTTTGATCTATTATACCATTTTTATAAGCAATTTCAATATCAGATAAAGTTCTATTCATTCTTAATCCAGCTTTAATTATTTGTATACTTTCTATCAATTCATTAGAATATTCCTGAGGTAATAAATTATTATATTGACAATTTTCTGTATTATCTAATAACATTTTTCTTATATATTTAGCTACTCCAGAATCTCTTAATAACATAGCAATATTTAATATAACTCTTTTATTTAATAAGGTGTTGGATTTGTTATTAAAATTTTCATTATCGTAAGTAAAACACCTCTATGTGTATTTATATCATTATTAGATTTTTGAACGGACTTAATGTCCGATGAAACAGAATTATTTATCAATTCTATAATCTCTCTACCAGTCTTTTTAATCAAACCATTATCAAATTCATCCTCATTTCTTTGAATACATTTATCTAATGTGTGATAGTCTATCTCAAAATACTCTGACACCATTCTTAGTGTACAATAATTTAATTTAGATATTAAAACTAAACCTTTAATTTTATCGAGAACAGAAGTTCTATCTAACATATTCTTTCTTATCTCTTTATTGTCTAATATATCTTCTTCTGTAACTTCTAGATTAATGAAACTATTATTCAGACACATTTCATATCCATTACTAATATTTTGTGGTTGAATTATTTGTGGTCTTGTAAAATCATATGCTATAAAATTATTATGTATTTCATCCATTACTTCATTATTTAATTCTTTATCTCTTTTCATAAATTGTTTCATTTTATCAATCTCCTTAATATATTTATTCTGTTTACCAATACTATAATATATAATTATAATATTTTTTATATAAAAAAGAAAAGGTTGTTTTATACAACCCATCTATAATAATTTCTTTAATATCTCTTTACAAGTTTCATATATAACATCATAATCTTCTTCCGTTATATAAGACTCATGACATAATATATTTAGTATCAAATTTTCATCTTTATCTAATACAAGAATCTCAACTCCTTTTTCTTTATTTATAATTGTAAATATAATATTTTCTGATGAGAATATTAATGTGTCTGATACTAATTTTATATTTTTAAGATAATCCTTAGTCATCATTTTATTTAATCTTTGTATATTACAAAAATTATACAGAATCTCTACAATCTCTCTCATATGAATTGGTATTAATTTATATTCTTTAGAAATTATAAAGTCAGCTTTTATAGGATTAAAATCCTTAGGTTTAATTTTAATCATATCATGTTCCTCTTCAATTATCCAATCATTAGCATAGTTTAGTGTAAATATATTTACCATTATTATTCTCTCCTTTAAATTAAATTTATTATTTGTCTTGCTGATTGTATTATTATATCTTTACTTAAATGACTAGCTATTTCAAAATATAATATTGAATCATTTGATTCATCTACAAATGTAATATAATCTTTACCTTCAATACCGTATTCATATGCACAATGAATTGTGTTCTCTTTATTAATTATATATATTAATCCTATATTATAATCAACGAAGAAATTCTTAATTTTATTATCTATATATAATTCAAATAATGAATTATCATCATCAAATGATATAGAATCTGTAAGAAGTTTAATAAAAGCTTTAGCTTCATTATTAATACTTTCTAAGTTAATTCCTATATGACAATCTATAATTGGTTCTAATTCTAATACCATGTCATTTTCTTCTTTAAATAAAGAGTATTTACTCTTATTCATTAACCCCATTGTTGTTAATATATTATTTGTTACTTTTACAATATTTGTATTCATTAGTATTACCACCTTTATATTATTTATCGTAAAATATAGAACTGGAAAAATCCAGTTCTACTCATTTTATAATTCTGATTCTACAACCGCAACTATTTCTAATAGTATTCCATTGATATATTCTTTCATACCTTCTCTAAGATAATTTAACGATAAAGTCTCTTCTAATATAATTTCATTTTCATTATCAGTTATGTATCTTTCTAAAATTTTATCATTATCATTGATGGATAAATTTTCTTCATTATTAGATACAACTCCGAAACATCTTTTTTCAAAATTTATAGAATAGTTTTTAATTTTCTTAGTATCATATAATTTTTCCCAAGTATCCATATTATTTTCTATATTATTTAATATAAGTTTAATAAATTCAATATTATCTTTTGTAATCAAAGAAGTATCAAAATTTAAGTCTACCATAGATTTATCATCTTCTGTAAATATTTCTATATTAACGATTCTATAGTCTTCTAAACTACATATACTATATTTTATACTCATGATATTCATTATTTTTTGTTGTGCTTCTATACTTAATTTCATATTATTTCGCTCCTCTTTATTATTATTAAAATACCATTCCAAATCCTAAATTAATTTGCATATCCATTATTTGTTGTTGTTGAAATGCTCTGTCTATTTCTATTAGGTTTTCATTTAAGACTCTATTGTTTTCCATTTCATTTTCCATTAAAATTACCTCTTGTTCAATTTTATTATCCATTTTATTTCTCTCCTCTATGTAATTTAATATAAAATATGAAGTTGAAATTAATCAACTTCAATATGTTATTCATACTTATAATATATAATCAAATAATTGAACTTTTACAACATTAATAGTTTTATATTCTTTAACAAATCTATACTATATTTTATAGTGCTATGATTTATTTTATATACCGAATCCGAGAAAGGAGTATCATTATAATAATGAGTAAAATTAAACCCTTTCTCATGCTCACATAATATAGGTAAATATCTATTAAAATCATTAAGTATTTTAGATCGTATAGTGAATAAATCTTTCTTTTCTTCTGGTTTAATCTTACCATTATAAATCTTCTCCTCTAATAAACTATTCATAAACCACAACTTGCTTAATTCATATGCCATAGGATAATAGTTCTCAGATTTTTCATAACTCTTTAATAGTTTATGGGATTTGGAATATTCTAAATTATAATCTAGTTTCTTCATATTCTTTATTAACAGATTACCATCTTCATCAAATCCAGCAGGAAACTCTTTTACTTCTAATACTACAGATTCTTCTACAGGATTTTTTTCTATATAATTACCTATTAAAGAAGCAGCCTTTATACTATTATAATCAATCATTGGACCTTCAAATAATTTAATCATTCTTTTACTCTTAGTACCATAGAAATGTGATGGTAAAACTACAGAACTATCTCTTTTTAATATATTTATTTTACCAGACTTAAGTATTGAATCTACAAATTGAGAACAAATCATAGCATTATTTCGTTTCATTGGTTTATTTAATACAGCAGTTAAACCAGTTAAGAAACTATAACTATAATCACTTTTTTTAATAGTCTCAACAGTGGTCTTCATTGTGTCTAATTTAAATTTAGGTAATACAATCCCATAAACAACTATTCTAGCTTCTTTACTCTCACTCATATATTTTTTGATAGATTCATGACTAAACCCATTAGTTGAACCATTAAATGAATAAACCTCTGATAAATCACTGTTAAAAGATATACCAGCGTGAGAGTACTTACAGTTTGTAACTTTAGATATTATCTTACCAAATGTAGTTCCAGTATATGTTAAGACAACATATACAACACTATCTTTTATTTTATGTACTGATTCTGTTAAATAATCTCTACAATTTATATCTTCAGCAATTACTTCTTCAAATGATTCTAATTTAGAAGATAACTCTACTCTTCTCATTTCATTGATTCTAGTTCTAATCTTCAAATTAAATGATATTTCAGGATTATGTCCTAATTCTAATATTGATTGTTTTCTAGCATTAATTCGAGATATAGAACCCTCTTTGATTATACTGTCATAATCTAAATACAACTCTTGTAATTTTCTTAATCTATCTATAGACAAATCTAAATACTCTTGAGTTATAATTCCATTGCATAACATTTTATATTGTTCGAACCATTGGCTTGTCCTTATATCTTCTCCTATAATATAATTATCTGGTGGACAATCAAAATAATTACTAGAACTTGTAATATTGTACACTCCCATATCTATAAGAGCACTTGCATCATAATACGGTAGATCTTCTATTGTAGAGAATACATCAATAGTTCCATTATCACTTATATTATCTTCTGATGGATTATTTATAGCTTCTTCTAAAATTTCTAATGTTAATATTTCAGGTATCATCATCTAAACCCCTCCTTTTATTAGTCTAATGTTTTTCGATAAAAAATAAAAGGGAACTAAATCCCTTTTATTTATAATAATCATTCTATAATTATTTCATTATCTTCATCATCTAATTCATGATCTTGTAAATCAAAATGTTCATATAATATATTACTTAAGATATCTCTTTCATGTAACAATTTAAGTCTTTCTTCTGTCTCTTCTTTTGTGTAAGCAGAACTTTTATTAATTTTGATTTTTAATTGATTGTATCTTTTAATTATATAACCCAATCCTTCTATAACATCATCTTTACTTTTTACAATCTTCTTCATTTACGACACCCCCTTTACATTTCACTTTTTGGTAACTTTAATCCACCTTCTATTACAGTAAATTCAGGTTTTAAATGTCTTGTCATAACATTTTGTACAACTTTTAATTCTTTAAAAGTATCTATATATTTATCGAAGAACCAGTCACACTTCATTAGCTCTACAAAATGAGGATTTTCATTTACTAATCCTGCAAAGTATATTTTATCTTTAAAATGATCTACAAATTCTGGAGATAACCAAAGTTTTCTAGATATCATTGACCACATATTAGAATCATAATGATTCATATCTAATAATTCTTTTTTATAATTATCCATGGTTATATAAGTTTTCATTAATTGTTTTTTATTTTCTTCTTTAGCTAGTTCTGGATTATTGTAATAGGGATTATTAGTTATATTCTCATGATTTATTCCTGTATTAGGATCAATATAATTTATTACAACTGCTTCTGGAGGAATTCCATATTGTTTTGCTAGATCTTCTTTAAGATCATTTAATTCATCTTCCGACATATTTTCTATATCCAAAGGTACATTACCATCCATAGGATGAATAAAGGATGGTATTCCCATTGGATCTCCTATATAAGAACCTTGAAATTCTGGTTTATTTTCAAAGAATGTTAATGGTGGCAATTTAAATTCTGGTACATCTTTAAAATATGGTTTATCGGGTGGTATAAAAGGAAGACCACTATCATAAGGTGATCTCATTCCTCTATTGTGATGATTAGATATATCAGGTTTACAATCATCTTTTTTCTTATTCATTTTATTTATATCACCACTTAATCTAGTCTCACCACTATCTGGAATTTCGTCGTCATAAGAATATTCATATTCTTCAAAATTATATTGATATATGTCTTTAAATTCTTTCCCTACTTTTAATTCATCTTTATTAACCCTATAACAAATCCAATCCCAATCTAATTTATCATCTGCAAATCTAATAAATCCTTCAGATAATTGAGCATGTTCAGATATCTTAAACCAATTTATTTTTCTAGATTCTAAAATTTCCGATTTAGATAAACCAAAGAATTTACACATATTTGATAATGTTAACTTTTGATGTTTATAATTTTCTGTATCTTGTATTAATATAGAATTTGGATTTATACCATTATCTTTTAAAATTTGTTGAATCTTATTTACGATATCTATTCCACTATTTCCTTTAAAATTGTTTAAATGAATCTTTAAATCGAAATACTTATCTTTCTTTTCTTTCATTTTACACTCCCCCGTTTTTTATATTCATCTAAAATACTTTGAAAATTTGTTTGTATCTCTTCCTCTTTCTTTTTATGTTTTGTTAAAATTCGTTTTCTATTATGTATAATATCTGATGGTTTGTATACTGGATTTATAACCCTTTGACCAATATAAATATCCATATTATATCCCCTTCTCTCTCAAGTATATAATATATGGTTATAAATCCAATTATTTACAAATATATTCTAACTGATTTCTTCAAAGTTAAAATCATCATCTGTATCTAAGAAATCATCATCATTCAATAAATCCAATACTTCATCTGGTATCTCGTTTATTAATTCATAACTTCCAGTTCTTTTATTCGTTTCTTCATTATAAGCATAGAATCCTTTATTATCTCTTAATATTGTCAAATTTTTATATTTAATATTATGAGCATTCTCACAAATAGATACTTTATATTGATTTAGAAGATTTGAAAAAGTAGCTTCTATAATATCCCTTCTTATTTTAGATTTATAAAAACCCTCCAATTCCACCTCTAAATTCTCGTCAAAGAAATATTGATTCTTATCTAATAATTGATGACCTGTTAACATTTCAAACATCATGTTATGATCTACATATTGTTCTTTAGTAATTAATTCATCTATACCGATTTTTACTTTATCAGCTACACTAGATTTTAATAGTTTAGTAGATACATCGAATTGTTTCTTAACTTCAGATCTATTAGTTAATATTAATTTACCATCTACAATTCTATATAATTTTTCTAAATATTGATCTCTAGAATATAATGGCTCTACAAATGAATTTTGAATCATACAAGGAACTATGTAAGATACTGGTTTAGAATCTGCTGTTTTAGTAACCACAGGATTAACTCCACTCATAGCCATATATTCATTTACGTGCCATATTTTATCTTGTTTATTATCTAATAGATTTAATTTAATTTGAGCCAGAGTATTTATTAATTGCCCAAAGTTATTATTAGTAAGTCTTAGATAATTATATTTACCTTGTTCAAATATGGCTTTCTCTTTTGATGTTTGTTTAGCCCTATATTCAGGCATCTCTCTATTATTAGGATTATCCCCTCCATCTTTAGCATCTATTTGTAAATTATAAGGAATAATCGTTACATCCAATATCCAAGCACGTTCTTTACCTTCATTATCTTCGTATAAAACTGTATCACCTGGTGTAATAACATCCAATGATTTAAATCCCATTACTTCATCCAAGAACTCTAATAATTTCTTTTCATAACTACCAGTATAAGTTCTCTTTATTCCATCTGACCATATATATTCTCCAGATATTCCTCTATTAGCTAACATCTTCTTTTGAAATTCTGGATCATCTGTTACATATAATTTACCTTTTGTTCGTATCATAGCTTCATCTCTTTGTTTTCTATAATCTTGTACACATTTCTCACAACAGAATCTATCATACTTAGCTTTATTCTCATCCCATAAAGTTTCTTTACCACATATAACACAACTACCTTTTTCTTTTTTATTTATTATATTAAATACAATTCTAGTAGCAGTATAATTTTCTGGTATGAAATCTTCATGCTCATCTAAAATATGAGTTATAAGTTTTTGTCTATCTAATCTAGTTTCACAATAAGGACATTTATATTTCTTTTGATAAGATACTCCTGATTCTAATAAACATAATTCATATTGTGGTCTTACTATAATTTCTTTATTTTCATTTAAATTAAATCTAATACCCATTTCATCATCCTCCTTTGTTTCTTTTATTGTAGATTTTATGTCATTTCTAAAATCACTTAAATAATTATTATCTTGAATAAGTGTTTTTAATGTTTGTCCACCGTTACCTCCACTTATTATTCTTTTAAATTGTCTTAATTTTGATATTAGAGGAGATGACCCCATAATTATTATAGGTTTATCAGTCATATAAATCAAATCCTCTTTAGTATACATTAATTGATATATTTGTATACCTTCTATTATAGTTTTAATATTGTTCTTTAAAGCATAAGATACACAGAAATGAATATATTCTTTTACTGTTTTTATTAATTTATCTTTATCTGTATTATCATTCTTGTCTTTCCAATATTCACTTATATGATTATATTGATTATATTTTGAGTCGCTTTCCATAAATTTTTTAAGAAAGTTATTTTTTGAATTATTATGATTATATTCTAATTGATCTAATTCTACTACATCAGCTTTATATTCTTTAGCTAATTGATTAGCTAATGTAGACTTTCCACCGCCCGATAGACCTGTGATTAATAAAACTGGATAATTACTATCCTCCCATTTCTCTAAATTATTTGAAAAATCTTTATCGGAAATTAATAGATTTTCTTTCACTATAGATCTTTCCTTTATAATATCTTTATCCTTCTCAATCCATTCCCAGTCCCAATCATACAATTCAGCTTCTTTATCCCCGTATTTAAATTTATGACCATCTTTTCCAGAATCATCTATTACTTTTATTTTCCCTATACATTTTAGTCCTATAGGATGAGTAACCCATGTTTCTCCAGTTATCTTACAATCAGGAACTTGTTTTGTTGTAGGTTTATATGTCTCTATATTCATAGTTTTAGGGACATGTACATATAATATCATATCTTTCATTCTCATAGAAATAGCCATCAATGCTTTATGTATAGAAGTAGCAAAACAAACTCTTTTAGTTTCATTATCTTCATGACCATTCTTAGTGAAATAATTCTCAGGTACTCTAGGATATAATGTTTTATTATCCATATTATCTTTAGATAGAAAATATAAATGTTTTTCATTTGATTTACTTGATTCATTTACAATTTCATTAGCGTTATATCTTGGCATATTAATCACCTCTTATTCTAAAGTTCAAAAAAGAAAGAGGATGCAAAACACCCTCTTTAATTTTATTATTCTTGATTTTGATAATTGTACATTTCTGTTAGTAATTTTAATTCTAATGGAGATTGTTCAAATAATTTATTTATATCATCTATATCAAAATCCATATTTTTTATTTTTCTATAAACACAATCTTTATCTGTTTGATATTGAGTTATTTTAGGATGAAAACCTTCAAATAAAGCTATTATAAATGTTGAAAAATAGTTTTTATCATCAATTGCTATATTATATATACTATCTAGGAACATACCTATTTTCGAATAATCTTTTATTTTATGCACTATTTGATAATAATCTACAATATGTTTTATAATAGGATCATTCTTATATACAAATTCTTCTTCATCAATTTTAAATTCTTTATATTGTTTTGCTATTAAATTACCATTATTTTCATATTTTAGTATTTTTATTTCTATAGGTTCTAAATTCATACAATATGATAATATTCTCCCTAGATGAACATCAATATCATCTTTATTAAATTTTCTAGCATTAATAATATCTTTTTTCCTTGGATAATAAGAATATTGCCCTTCATATCCAATAAATTCCCAATCATCGCAACATGTTTTTATCATAATAATATATTTAATTTCGTCTATAATATTATCTCCTTCTATTTCTTTATTTTCATAAATAATATCACATTTATATAATACTTCAATTTCAACTTTATAGGTTGAATTTAATATTTGTTCTTTACTTATTCTGACTAACTCTACTAAATTGCTAGGTGTAAATTTATGTGTACTATTATCGTAGGTAATTCTATATCCAATACATTTTTCACCACAATATAATTCAAAATCTGATATATCTGATTGAGTATCAAATATTTCAAATATTTCATCAATATTATATTCATGTTCATAATCATCGACATATGTTATTGATTCTATTACATGATCTATGGTTTCGTGATATTTTATCTTCCCAACCCATTTATCTATTTTTATATTTTTAATACAGAATTTCATGTCTTTTAATTTCATTTTATTATCACTTTTCATCTCTTCATTATTGTATATGGGTTCAAGTATATTATTTTCATATTCTAAATCAAATAGATCTTTTAATTCTCTAGTACTTAATTGTGTTATTGAATTACTATCTTTATGGGTCATTTTGTATCCAACACAATCTTCATCATAACATATATCAATATCATCTTCATTATATAATGATAAAAATACTTTTATTTCATTATAAGAGTATAATGTCATATGAATATCAAACATCAATGGAAGTACTTCATCTTTATCAAAACGTTTAAGCCAGTTACATTCACTCTTTATAGATCTAAATCTAATACCAAACATTATTTCTTTTAATTTCATTTTAATCGTCTCCTCTTTAATCTTATCTGTATTCTTCTTTTCTTTTATAAAATTGGGAAACCCCATTACAGTTGGCTCTCTATATAGAATCTCTATATTATAAGATTCATTAGATTTATTTTTAATTATCCAACTTATCATTTCTTCATCTGGCTTTATTTCTACAGCCAATAAACTAATAGTATCATGTGTTATTTTATATCCAAGGCAGTTTTCATCTACATGAAAACTTATTTTAGTATATTTATAATAATTACTTATAATATTAAGAATATCAAGAATTTCCTCAATATCAAATTTTATACTTAATTTATTTGAATAATAAATACTATTTCCAATTACACATTCAATCCAATCATTATCTACCTTAATACCAAATTTCATATCTTTTAATTTCATTTTAATCCTCTCCTAAATACTTATTTGTAAATAATCATAGTCATTAGATTTTAATACTGTTTCTAATTCCAATAACCAAAATAAATCTGCTTCTGTTAATTTAGATTTATCATAATCTTTTATCAATTGTAATAATTCATCTTTCTTATCTAGATCTATTATTTGTAAACAAGAATCAGTTAAATCTTCATCATTATCATATGTATCAATATTTATTACGACCCCTTTTATTTGATACCAAATAATATCTGTAACAGATGTAGTAAAATAAATTTCATCTACAAATTCTCTTCTATTTTCACAATAAAGATCATTGACTTTTTCTCCACCTTTAACAATGACTATTGTTTGACTCATTGTTTTTCTCCTCCTTTTATTTTATTCAAAGATTCTATCAATTTTGAATAGACTGTTTTGACATAATAATAGTCGTTTAATAATTTAATATCTTTCCTTTCTATTAAACACTTTTCTTCTGGTAAATTAATAAGCACATCATTATACACATTTATTATATTATTTATTTTAATATGATCTAATTTAAAGCCTTTCAGTTTATTCTCAAATAATTCATTATTAATGACACCATCTACCATAGATTCTATTGATTGTTTTTGAGATAAATTATTATCCAAACAATTATCAATATGGTTTGTTATGTTAGTATCATAGAATAATTCAAACATTTCTACATATAGATTATCTATTTTTGTAAATAAACCAAATAAATATAAATTTCCTCCTAAATAATTTGAATATGAATTAGCTATCACTTTTTGAATTTCATCATGCAATCATTTTAAATCTCTCCTCTTAATTAAAATATTTTATTATGTATTCATAAGTATAATATATAATTATAAATCTTTATATTTACATTATGTATCTTTTTATAAGTTAAACTTATAATTAAATTTAATATATCAGAGGTGATTATATGTGGCTATAAGAGAATATGTCTTATCATTAGATGATTACAAAAACCCTAAAGTATTTGAAGGTGAAAATGCTATTGCTATATTATTAATTAGATTATTTTTAATGAACCCTGGAGATATAGAAACTCACCCTAATATGGGTATAGGATTATACAAAAACTACAGAAATATGTGGATGGATGATATACCTGCGTTACAATTAAATGCTGAAAAACAAATAGCACAATATTTACCTATGTTACAAAATGTAAGTATAAATATAACCCAGAAAGAAAAGAAATCAAAAATAATACTTATAGATATACAAGTAGAAAATACTATCTATTCTTTAATATCAGATAATACAAGCAAAACATTATCATTAGATGAAATGATTAAATAGGAGGTAATATAAATGAATGAAAAACCAAGTACACTTAATCAAATGAGAAAAAAAGATACTAAATATGAAGAAGTGGATATGACAAAAATCAAAAAAATAGTAGAGGGGAGCAAAAGGGAAGAGCAATCCAAAGAAGCAAAAGAGAAAAATATAGAATCTGAAAATAATATTATGAGTTTGATAGATAATAGAATAAATGCACTTAAAGAAGAAAAGATTGTATTCAATAAATTGAAACAAGAAGAAATAGAAAGAAGACAAATGGAAGAAAGTGGTGTATTAAAAAATACTTATAATGATAACGATTTAGATATACCCGAATTATCAATGGAATATGGAGATGATGATATGGAAGAAAAACTAATAATACATCAAGAAAAAGAATCAGTTGAAATAAAATCATCTATAGTTATAGATGATGTAGTAGAAGAAAAATTAGTTATATATAATGAACATGGTGTTATACCAGACCCTAATGAAAAAGAGTTTGTAAGTCCTATAAAAATGATTGAATCTAATAGTAATACAGTTATGAAAAGTGGTGCCAATTTATCGTTAGAAGATGCTTCTAAAATAAATTCTGAAATGTTTGATAAAAACGATTTCGATGAAAAAGAAATTCCAAAAGATATTGATTATATTAAAATAGATGATGAAGATGAAGAAGCTCAAATAGAAAAAGATCTAAAATTTACTACAGAAGAATTAGATAAAATGTTTGAAGCAATGAGAGCTGATATAAAAGCATCATTGAAACCTATTAAGAATCCGATAGATATAAGTAAATTTGGATTTGGAAAACCTGTTAATATTAACAATGCTTCTTCTACAAGACATAAAGATATTGAGGAACATGTTTTATGGAACTCAAAAAGAATATTTGCTATGGAAGAATTAGAAGGTTTCGAAGTAAATGAGCTAGTAGCTGAATTAGAGACTGGTGGAGAGTATGGACAATTGATTAAGAAATTTAAAATATTATATGATCATTTAAGAGGAACTAAACCTGTTGATGTATTTACATGGTTAAAGAATACTTTATCTGTGGATTTGAATCATATTTATATGGGTGGATTTATAAGTTCATTTAAAGATAGTAATATATTAGCAGCTCAATGTGATCATTGTAAAGCACCTTATTTAAATAAATATATTCCTATTAAGAATATGATGAAATTTGATTCTCCAGAAGCAGAAGCTAAATATTATGATATATTAAATAATCCAGATGATTCTCCATACAAAATAGAGGGTAAAGGTTATCAAATATCAGATGATTATTTATTTAAATTAAAGAAACCTTCTATTTGGAAAAATAATATTGAGCCTTATTTACTAGAACCTGAATTTAGAAAGAAATATAGTAGTATAATAAATATATTAACTTATGTAGATACTATATATCTTATAGATAGACAAAATGAACAATTCAGACCTATAGATTTGACAATTGACGTTGAAAAAGATGATAGGGAAAAAGCAAGAAAAGTTCTTAAAAACAAGATAAGAAAATACGGTTTGATTATAACTAAAGAATTAAATACTGCACAATTTCAAACTTTATTATCTTACATATATAAAGAAGCAAGTGAAGAAGAACAAGGTATTACATATAAAATACCTGAAAGTAAATGTCCTAAATGTAATTATATAGAACCAGAACATCAAATGTCGGCAGAAGATCTCCTTTTTACGCAACATCAGGTGGCTCAACTAGGAAGTATATAGATAAGATTATAATGATCAATCATTATAAGAAGATTTCTTTTACAGAACTAGAAAACATGAGAAATAAGTTATTTCATAAAATCTATATGGATATTTATGAAAAGATGCTAACTGGTGAAGGACAAAAACAATTAGAAGCTGAAGCTATGGGATGTACAGCATCATTATTAGCAGCTATGGGATCTGCTGCTGGTAATACCTCTACCCCTAAGGGAAAGCAATCTAAAAATAAAAGGAGATGATCTGAGACATGGTAATGGATAGAATGAAATTCATAGAATCTAATAATATTAACGATTGTGAATATTTCGCTAATAATTATGAAGCTATTATGACATCATATGGAGTCTGTTCTTTATTTAATGACTTTAATATGAAAAACATAAATATAGTTGATGATTCTATATATTTTGAATTAAAAAAGAAGACCAAATCAATACCTGTAATCAATGCATCATCTGTATATGATAAAAAATATCAGGTAGAATTTAACATTAATAATGATACTATAGGAATAACAATGAAAGAGGTATCAGGTGTATAACCTGATCCCTTTTTTATATCAAAATGAGAAAGGAGTTTTAATATGAAACATTTAGAGTTAGAGACATTAAGTCCTAGTCGATTAATTAAAGAGAATAATTTAAAACAGATTACCAATCCTATATATTTTTTTAGTAATGGAGTACCTACATCAGACGGTTTATTATCTAATGAAGTTTTTGGTTTATCTAAAGATCAAAGAGCCAATATATTTGCCTATATTGACCTACACAAAAATTTCATAGATCCATTATCATATAAAATATGGTGTAGAATGGATAGAAAAATAAAAGAATGTGTTCATGGGACTAAGAATTTTAAGATTAATTCTCAAGGACAATTAGAAGAAGATGAGAATGGAGAAAATGGGGTAGACTTCTTAAAAAATAATATAGATAAGATAAAAATAAAATCTACAGACTCTCTCAAAAGAGATATAAATATAGATTTTATAAATAGAAATAAAAAGAATAATACATTATTTTTAGATAAGTATATAGTAATACCTGCATACTATAGAGATGTAAATACTGGAAATAAAACTTTAGGAGTAGGAGAAATTAATAAGATATATAATTCTTTAATTATAGCCTCAGCTGCATTAAGAGAATCCGATGATTTTGGATTTTCAATGACATCTGCTACTATAGGAAGAATACAGGAATTATTAGTTAGAGTATATGATTGGTTTACTCAAGAACCAAATCTAGGAAAGAAATATGGAATCATAAAAAGAACAGTTATGGCAAAGACTTCAGATTATTCTTCTAGATTAGTTATATCGGCTCCTGAATTAAATGTAGAATCAGTAGATGATTTAATGGTTGATTTAAGACATTGTGCTTTACCGTTAGCATCAGCCTTAGCAAATCTATATCCGTATATATTATTCTGGTGTAGAAGATTCTTTGAAAATGAATTCGGTGGTACTAATGAAAAAGTATTATATGATGATAAGGGTAATCCTAAAGTAGTACAAGTAAAGAATCCTTATGTGCAATTTTCAGATGATGTAATTAAAAAACAAATGAAAAGATTTATACATGGATATTCAAATAGATTCATTCCTATAGAAGTAGAATTAACTACAGGTGAAATGAGATATATGTACTTTAAAGGTAACAATGCTCCTCATACAGATACTAAAGATGAAATGGATAAAGAAGATGTATCATCTATTTATCATAGAAGATTATGTTGGTGTGATATTTTTTATATGGCTGCTGTAGAAATGTCTAAAGATAAACATGTATTATTAACAAGATATCCTATGAATACTTATTTCGGTCAATTCCCAAATAAAATTAGAATTTCATCTACAGTAGAAACAGAAGGTATTTATATAAATAATGAATTCTATCCTTATTATCCAAAAATAAGAGAGGAAGATATAGGTACTAATACATCATCTAGATTTAGAGATACTTTAAACATCAGTAATTTGCATCTCAAAAAAGTAGAAGGAGACTATAAACCTCACCATTGTAGTCTTCTTGACGATGTGCGTCGAAACAAAAACTACCTTAACTGCTGGAACGCCCTTGTAAGTTAATCAGCTACAACGTAATGGGAAACTATAAGCGTGAATGCTTGAGAATGATTAATAATTGGGTAATCAGCATCGAAGCCTTATATGATGATGTATAGGGAACGTTCAACGACTATCAAAAGATATTAAAGTTATATATTATATACACGAAAGGAGATGAGAATAAATGAAAAGTTTTATGATAAGAGACGATTTCTCACAAGGTATAAACCCATTAATAGAATATCCTAATCCTATAGAACAATGGGTAGATTTACAATGTTATAATATCAGAACAGGTTATAAGATAAGTAATTATGGTAGATTTTTAAATATAGAAGGTAATTTATTATCGGTAGCACTATCTAATGGATATTTATCAGTATCTTTACAATTAAATGATTCTACTAGAAAATCTTTCTTTGTACATATTTTGGTTGCTACCATGTATGTATTTAATCCAGACCCAATAAATAAAACTCAAGTAAACCATAAAAATTTATGTAGATCAGATGCATTCTATGGTAATTTAGAATGGTGTACTCAACTAGAAAATCTTGAACATGAGTTTCAAAATAAAGATACAGATAGAGAATTTTCTAAACATGTTGAATCAAGATTTGTCAAGGAAGATGGAGGTTGGGGTACTGGAGAAAATACTTATGGAGAAAATAATGGTATGAGTAAATGGACAGAAGAACAAGTACATAGTATTTGCAAATATGTTCAAGATGGAGATTCATATGGAAATGCTTTAATAAAATCTAATATGGAAAATACTGAAAATAATAGATTTAATGTAAGTCATATTATTAAAGGTAAAAGATGGAAACATATATCCACATTATATAAATTTAAAGAGAAGAAACCTCAAATAGATTTCTTTCCATATGTAGAAAACATTTGTAAATTATTATCTAAAGGATATTCAACTAGAGCAATTATAGATGAATTGAAACTACCAGGGGAATTTCAACAACAAAGAAGTATAATTGGTAGGATAAAAAGAAAAGAATCTCATACCGAAATATCAAATAAATATAACTTTAATATTGAGTAGAGTAGGATCTATAAGCTTATGATAGATTCGAAAGAGGTAGCCCATAAGGGATGATATAGTCTGGGAAGATGAAAATCTTCTGGTGAAGTTGCGTTCACAATAGGTTAATGTGTGGATGGTGATCAGTTAACCGCTAAAGTAGCTTATACAATTGAATCTAATAAAGAATTAGATGAATATATAAATTCTAAAAGATACTATATAGATTTAGGTGGAAAGAATGTTCATGTATCTAGTAATGAAACAGTACAAGCATTATATAATTTTACTTTAATACTCCCACAAACACAAAAGAAATTAACTCCTATAGAATTTTATTAAGATTTTGTAAAACTCCCGATTTATAATTATATATTATAATTATGAATAAACAATAATAATCATCTTAATTTAACACTAAATGATTATATTATAAAGGAGTTGAAGTATATGGTAAACACTAAACATTAATGTTATCCAAATAAACGAAAGGGGGATAACTATTAATGTACGATGACAATACACATTTATAAGATAAAATAATAGAGCACTAATGTGCTCTATATTTTTTATTTAATTGGTTCTTCTTTTGATAATTCTTCATAAGTGTTAACTTCTTCTTTTAATTTTACATTCTCTTCTGTTAACTCTTTTATTTTTTTATCTTTTTCTAAACTTTCACTTTTAGCTGCATTTAGTAATGATGTATAAGAAGCTACAGCCTCTCTATAATTACCTTCTTGATTATCAATCTTTTCATTAAGTTCTTTTATTGTTGATTCAGATTTAACCAATTTATCAACTAATTCTGAATTTGTATTAGATGACACGATAGTAGTCATAATTGGTCTTTCTACGGTATTATCACATTCAAAGTTTTCAAGATTTAGAACAATTTTTCTACCATCTGGTAAATTTTCCTCAACCTTATGACCAGATTTAATTATTCTTCTTATAATTAAAGTATTTAAATCTACGTCTGTACAAATACCAATTAACGGTGGGCTAATTTCATAAACCTTTTGTCCTTTTATCGGATATATATTTACATTTTTTATTGTTACTGAATTACTCATTAATATGTCACTCCTTTTCTTTCTAAATCATCCATTCTTTCTTGCATTTGAAAATCGTAGACACTAAAATCCATCTCAATAGATTCTGTACATATATCAGCAGCTACTTCTAAACATAGTATACTTTCTAAATCCATACAATATTCCTCCTTATATTTTATAGTATTATTTCAATGTTATTTTAATAATATTTTGACATTCTTTTCTAATATATATATCACAAATATTATCTCATAAAATAGATTAACACTTGTATTATATTGCATACTTGAGATACATTCTACATCATTTAACTTTATATCAGTATTATTAAAATGTTTTATTATAATATTTCTATAATTTAATTCATCTTCGCTATATAAAGTATTTGATGATATTCTACCGATCAAATCTTCATCTAAGAAATTTATTATCTCCTTATTTGGAAACATATAATCTCTATATAGAATTTTATAATAAGGTTCTGATCTAAAAGAGAATACTCCGAATACATCTTGGATAAATTCAGCCTGAGAAAACGTTTTATATTTACCAAGGTTCTTATCTTTCTTTTCTAAAGCTGTAAATATAGATTTTACATATTCAAATACAAAAGTTTCATGCAAACTACATTGTTGTGTAATGTATAAATAATCGTCTAATGTACTAATTAAATCATGTTTAATTATGAATTCTACTGCATAAGGATCATAGAAAAAATCATGTTTAAATGAAAAAATAAAAGCCTGTACTCTATCAGAATAAAATAATACTTTATAGTACTCTTTTAAAGTTGTTAATACTTCATCTATCTTTTCTATAAATTTATATTCTGAATTCTTTATAACAGATTTATATTCTGTACCCGAGTTTTCTGTTATAGAAGTAAAGTTGTCAACAACTTGTTTTTCTATTTCGTCACAATCTGGTCTTTCATATACCCATTGAATTTTATATATATTACTAAGATTATCTATTGTATCTATTGTAGAACTGATTACTTTAAATAATAAAGGTTGGTTTAAATATTTTATTCTAAAGAAATCTCCTTTTTTTGGTATTATAGTATTAGGTAGGAATATAGCTTCTCCTTGAAGTTGATCTGATTCAAAACCATTCTCTGTTATATTATAATTAGCTTCTAACTTTGGCATTCCATATAATACTAAGTCTTCTATTTTATTGAATCTTATAGGAGATTCATCCCCTAAATCTTCAAACTCTTGTTGTAGATGTTCATCTAATGATGTTTCTAATTCTGATTGATTATAATAATCTGTAATAGTAGGTTGTCTATCATTAAATATATAATAGGGATTTTTTAATCTATTATTTATACCTTCTACTAAATTAGTAACTGTATCATTATATTTTTTATTAATAAATTTACTACCCATTATAAAACCTCCTTTCCCATAATTATCTAAATGTTCAACTGAAGAAAAAGATAAAAAAATAAAAGGGTGTTTATACACCCAATCATTTATCTTTTAGTTTCAAAACGTAGTTTTAATAATTTATACATATCTCTAGATATCTCTTCTGTACATATATTACATTTATATGTATCTTCATTTATTTTGGTCATATTCATTTTATTTCCATCTTTATGAAATTCAACATGAAGACATTTTGCTATTAGAGAATTAGGATCATGTATATATTCTGTATTTTTATTCTCACCAATTTCAAAACTTGGTAAATTTTCTTTTAATATTCTAGATTTACGAACCTCTATATTTTTTAAGAAAAGATTTTCAGTAAATTTTATAAACTCTTCATCTGTCATTCTGTTCATAATTTGTTTTAGTGACATGTTTATTTCAACTGGAGTACCATCATTTGTATGAGGAGATAATATAGAATCTTCTGTTATACTAGAAATAACTCCTTTACCACCATATCTATTTGAAATTAATCCTATTTCTGGATCATAATAACCTTGTCCCTTCATATCATTTATTAATGAACTAAACTTGTCAACGAAATTATTAATATCTTCATTAGGTAATTGTGGAATTATATCAAATACTTTACCACATCTTTCACAGAAAAATATATTATCTTTTATTTCGATTAAACTATCAGAAGGAAGATGATCACATGTATATTCATTTTCATAACTATCTACTCTATCTTTCCAATCTATTAAAATTTCTTTTATTTCTTTTTGTTTTTTATTTATACTGCTTAAAAATTTAATAAATTCTATTAATTCTTTGTCTCTATGATTTCTATTTCTTATATCATTTGTAAAAGTATTTATTGAAAAATCTTTATCGTTTAAATATGGCGAGTTTATAAGATTATATATAATATTTTTAAAAGAATCAAAAACATATTTATATTTAACCTCTATTTCAACTTCTTTCTTTAATATTTTTTTATCCTCGATTGTTAATTCTTTTTTCATAATAATTCACTCCTATATTTTATTTCATTAATTTCATTTTTCCATTGTTCTAATATTATTTTTATTGTATCATGAGTATAACAATTTCTTCTCAAGTATAAACAAAGATTTAATATAGAATCATCTGATATCACAGATTCATCTACATTTCTACAAAATTCATCAAAACGTTGAGATGTAGAGACTACATTACATAAAGATATAAAATTATTAACGACTGGTAATACCTCCTTTAAATCATTTCCATTTGACAAATACTCAAACAATATCATAGTCTTTTTCGTTAATATCTTAGCATCAATATCCTTATCCTCATACTTATTATATTTCATATTATCCTTTCCTTTATTTTATTTTTGTAAAAAGTTGATTTTTCCATTTAACTAAATATTTATTAATCTCTATATAATTATATCCTGCTTCTCTTAATTGTTTACAGAAGTTAGTAAAATTACCTTCTCCTATAAATATATTTTCTTTGTTATTATTTAATGCAGCTAACCTACACATTCTAGCTACCTGTCCTAAATTTAAATATAAAGAATCTAATCTATCAGAAAACTCTAATTCGATATCATTCTTTTTTTCATCTATTCGTTTTCCTCCCATGTTAATTCTCCTTAGATTTTAGTATTTTTTCTAATACGTCTAATCCCCATTCGTTTAATATATTTTTGATCTGAATAATATTACATCCATGATCTTTTAAATAATTACATAATATAGATATAGAATCTTTTTTACCTATCCATATATTAATATCAATACGTGATAAAATAATCTTTTTACATTCAAATCCCATATCTTCAATCTCTAGAAAAAGATCTACCATTCTTATTTTATATTCCTCTTCTATATTCTCTATCATTATTACTATTTCTTTTTTCATATTATTTTGTACTCCTTCTTATTATTTTTTTCTATTTGTAAAATTAGACGTTACCAATTCCATTGCAAAATCTGCTATTTCATATCTATCACTTTCGTCTCCTTGATAGAATTTATCCAACTTATTTAGTACACATAATCTATTAATCAATTTAATCCCACTTATAATAACATTATGTGTAGTTCTTCTTTGTTTATCTAAAGATGTAATTTTTTCTAATAAATCATCTTTAGACATATTGTATTTTTCTACTGTAACTAATACTTCTTGTTGTGTTATTAAATCAACATACCTACTACAAGATTTTAATGTATCTGCTATAGTACTTAATAAGCAATCATCCTTACTATATTTTTCTACCAATTTAATTATTACTATTTCTTTATTCATATTAAAACACCCTACCTTCTCTTAATTTAACTATCATACATCTTACTTCTTTAATTACATCATCAATAAGTATTTTTTCATCTTCAGTTGACGATCTATAAATCACACCAATTCTTCTGTATACATCTTTTTCAAAGTCTATATTAACTAAACCTTTTTTCTCTATTAGTATTTCCTCTACTATTTTCTTTACCTTTTCTTTACATTTATCTTGCATTTCTAAAAATTGTTCTACACTATAATATTTGTGCATTTTTACATTCTTTCCTTTCGATTATATAATTCTATATTAATTTTTGATAATTTCTTTTATTATTCATTAGTATAATATACAACTATAGGATCGAACTCTTACAAATTATTTTGACATAAAATATAAGAGGGATAAATCCCTCTTATTAATTATTCAATTATTTTAAAATATTTATCAAAGATGTTTAATTTATTATAAGGTTTCTTTCTACCTAATATTATATCATAATAAGTTCCACCTGATAATAACATACCATCTTTTGTAATACTAAATATATAAGTATTCCCTTCAATAAAATTATAAGGTTCATAATGCTCAGTCTTCATTATGATTGGTTTTATACATTCAACCTTTATTGATATTAAATATTGGTTACGTTGACATTCATACCAACATTTACATCTATTATCACATGTTCTATTAATAAAACCAAAACAATTTTTAATTGTTTGGTTACATTTTATTATATCAGAACAATTCCAACATCTAAAATCTTTTATAGTTCTTTTATAAGCTAATTCATTTTCTCTTTTATTAGCAGAACAATCAGATTCGTGAGTACATTGCATACATCCCATATCTTCAAAAGACCATTTTCCAAAACATTTCATATTTGCATTCTCTATCATTTTATAATCCCCCTATAATAAATACTTATTCTCTAGTCATAAATATTTGCATTTTGCCTCTATGACTTTCTATAAAATCATCTATCTCATTACATGATAGATTATATAATTCATCTGAATTTATAAAACTTTCATTATTATCATTATATATATTAGATAAATTACACTGTAATTTATCTTTGGCTTCTTCTGTAAATTTTTCTTTAAAATCATCTTCAAATTGATCAATTCTATATGTAGCTTCTTCATCACAAAATGCATCTAATTACCGTTTCAAAAGATTTA
>Ga0302209_10000153_pt1 | contig 32664 bp, 29 predicted proteins | sample II_Fen_E3_1_FD_194574 | JGI IMG/M metagenome (GOLD analysis project Ga0302209, IMG submission 194574) | Peat permafrost microbial communities from Stordalen Mire near Abisko, Sweden - II_Fen_E3_1 | ecosystem: Environmental > Terrestrial > Soil > Wetlands > Permafrost | place: Sweden: Abisko...
CTTGCTGCTTGTATTGACTGACTTCGGCACAAAACACGACATGATATTTTAACCGGTACTAAAACTCAATTAGAAAAAGTATTCCGGTTTTCGCCCTAAGTAATTGTAGATATTTCATGATCTATTTGCTCAATCTATAATAGACATAATTTCAGCACGATGCATTTCTTAATCCATCATTATAAATCACCTAAGTAACTCTCTCAATTATTTTAATTTGTTATCCTGTTTGTAATGTGGTTCAACTGTTTACTGTAAAATTGCGAATGTTTTTAAACAGTTCTATAATAATCATGTTAATTAACTAATTAAAATAAACAAATGTTGTAAGCTGTCGGTTATATAGCTTTTATTCATAGTAATAATTTTTAATTCCTAAGATTATGAAAAAAAATATACTTTTTATTTTCGTATTATTACCTGTTTTAGCAAATTCACAACTGAAAATTAACGAAATAATGCCGAAAAATGTTTCGGGTATAATGGACGATTCATATAATTGCAGCATGTGGGTGGAGTTGTTTAATACTTCTAAGACCACTTCGTATGATCAGGGTTTATATTATTTCACGGACAAGCTGAAAGATCCGAAAAGATGGAAACCGGAAGCCGGATTAATTGCTCCTGAAGGTTTTAGTATCCTATGGTTTGAAAGACCTGAAATTAAAAACCATGCGACATTTAAACTGGAACCATCCGGTGGAAAATTATATTTATTAAATGAGGAACTTCAGGTGGTTGATAGTGTTATCTATCCGGCTCAATATCGAAATGTTTCGTATGGAAGAAAAACGGATGGAGTCGACGAGTGGGTTTTTTTCGATCAATACAGTGCCGGAACATCTAATAACGGAAAAAAAAGTTTAATTGAACAGAGTCCGGATCCTGTTTTTGAGACCACAGGCGGATTTTATTCATCTGCTATTCATGTGAAATTTGTAACGCCAGCCGCGGGTGACACTATTTATTACACGACCAATAGTTCTGAACCTACCCTTACGAATTCGACCTATTACATACCTGATTCGGAAATACCGGTTGACAAGACTACGAATATACGGGCAAAATGTATTTCTGCACAAAAACTCCCGGGTAATGTTGTTACCTCGACATTCTTTATCGGTGAGCGTAATTTCAATCTGCCGGTAGTTTCTATTGTGACCAACCAGGCTAATCTGACGAACGACACAATTGGAATATATGTGGCAGGAACAAACGGAAAAACCGGATTTGGAATGAGTACACCGGTAAACTGGAATCAGGATTGGGATCGTGCAGCAAATTTCGAATTATTCGATACAACGAAAGTGGTCCGGCTGAATCAAGAACTGGATATTTCTATTGCCGGGAGTTATTCGCGGGTTTTTCCGGAAAAATCGTTGAAGATTAACCCCAAAAAGAAATTTGGAAACAATAAGCTCCCATATGATATTTTTAAAGCTACCAAACCAAACCACAACTACCGGAGCATTTTGTTACGAAACTCAGGAAGTGATTTCCAGTGTTCTATGATGCGTGATGCATTTATGCAATCGCTGATAATAAAACGAATGGATCTGGATTATCAGGCTTATGAACCGGCAATCTGCTTTCTGAATGGTGTCTATTCCGGCATTGAAAATCTGCGTGAAAGAAGTGATGAAGATTTGATCTATTCTAACTATGGTTTAAATGAAGAAGACATTACCTTGTTAGAAAGAAGAGAAATGAATACAGACACCGGTTATTTGAAATTAACGGATTACGTTACGAATAATGATGTTACAAATGATGATGTTTATAAAAATGTTGGGAACATGATGGATGTAGATAACTACATGAGTTATTTTTTGTCGGAAATCTATTATGGAAATGATGATTGGCCTGATAATAACGTCAAATCATGGAAGAAAAACGTGAATGGGAAATGGAGATGGATCTTATTTGATACAGATAATGGTTTTAATCTCTATGACTTTCGGCTCTATAATGTAAATTCATTGTCAGTAGCGCTGGGAGAAGACCCGGTAAAAGTTCCGGAAAGTTGGTCAACTATATTACTAAGGCGTTTGATCTTAAACGAAACCTTCCGTAATAAGTTTATTGACAGATTTAGCATTCATCTGTCTTCTACTTTTGAAACAAATCGGGTTAATCATATCATGGACAGCCTGGCAGCAAAGATCAGGTATGAAATTGCATTCCATAAAGCGAAATATGGAGATCGTGACTTCGAACAGGATCTGATTATAATGAAACATTTTTCCCTGTATCGTCCGGATAAGATGCTGGGTTTTATAAGTGACAGGTTCCTTAATTCTGCGGCTGTTCAGGCTGTTGAAATAAGTTCAAATAATGATAAAGCAACCTATAAATTGAACAATGAAGCTATTATTGACCCGAAAATTAATCTCAAGACATTCAAGAACAGATCAATTGTTCTTGAAGCTAATCCAATCGCCGGATTCAAATTCAAGCAATGGGAACTATTAAGACCCACCTCCTTTGCAATTAATCTGAGCCCTTATGGTAGTAACTGGAAATATTTTGACGGGAGTTCAACTCCGGCAACTAACTGGACTAAGCCGGCTTATAATGATGAAGCGTGGAAAAGCGGGGATTCCCCTCTGGGTTATGTGAGCAATGGAGTAGTTACAACCATAAGTTATGGACCTGATGTCGCCAACAAATATCCCACTGCATATTTCAGAAAAAATATTACTATAAACGACATTGACACAAAACTAAATTATTTAATTACTGTTATTGTAGATGATGGTGCTGCAATATATGTGAATGGAACTGAGATCGGTCGTTCTAATTTACCTGGCGGACCGTTGCTCTTTAATACATTAACTCCCATATCCAATAACAATGACACCGTTACTTTTAATGTGCCACGTGAATTAATAAAAGAAGGAAATAATGTAATTGCGGTAGAAGTTCATCAAAATACGGTTATAAGTTCTGATATGTTCTTTAATTTTCAATTGACCTGTGATGAGGGGAGTAAGGAGATTTCAGCAAACCCGGCTCATGTTGTTCCGGTATCTAAAGAATTTTATAAAGCTGTCTATGAAGAATCAGTTATTCAAGAACCCGATACAATCTATAATGTGGTACTAAATGAGTTTGTATCAAGCAATAGTTTAATTCAGGATGAATTTGGTGGCAAAGATGATTATATTGAATTGTATAATAATGGTTCCGAAGCAGTGAATATCGCAGGTTGGTACCTGACTGATACACCATCAAACAGAACATTATCTCAGGTTCCTGCAACCGATCTTTCAAAAACACTGATCCCTTCAAAAGGAAGAATTGTGATCTGGGCAGATGATCAGTCTAATCAGGGAGTATTGCATGCCGGCTTCAAATTAAGTCAGAACGGTGAAACCGTTATTCTGTCAAAAAGAAATAACTCGGGCAATTTAATAGTTGTTGATTCAGTAGCTTTCCCATTTATAGATTCAAACATGAGCTATTCAAGGGTTCCGGATGGAGCCGCTAACTGGGTGATTCAGGCTCCTACGTTTAATGTAACAAACTCAATAATTACCGGAGTTGTGAAAAGACAAGAAACCATTCGGGTTTATCCTACACTGGTGAATGAAACAATAAACATTGAGAATGCACAGGGGCAGAAAATAACTCTTATTGATCTTACCGGAACTGTAATCATCGAACGGAACTGTCAATCGTTTAAAGAACAAATTCAAATAGGGCAGTTACAACGAGGGGTTTATATTGTTGTTGTCGGAGCAGAAAACTACAAAATCGTGAAACTATAACAAAATTATGAATACATAAATCAAAGTCCCGGTTTTCTCTGTCGTATTTATTTGGATTAAGATAATTAATTATCAACCAATAAAAAAAAGACACATCCTGTTGTGTCTTTTTTTATTGATTGCACTGTGACTGTTGAAGCTCTTTGATTAAGTATCCGGGACTGTTTTGCTATAAAACGAAACGATACATTCATCAACGTTTCTAATTTCATTCGGGTTGAAAGGATGTCATTTGTGTGCTGTTTCGTAGGCCAGTAAACCAAAGTTCAAATAAATATAGTTTAATCTATAATTCAAGTTACTTAAAAGACTATTTTTGCAACATAATTCGTTTTCTGTTTTATTGAGGAACGAACTATCTATTTTAATTATCAAATTTACATTATTCATTATGAAATATAAAAATTATGTGGAAACTCAATCAATTTAATTATAGTCGCAGGCTTTCCGATACCATTCGGGTTGGAAATATGCTTTTAGGAGGCGTTCAACCTGTACGAATTCAATCAATGGCAAATACCGATACGAATGACATTGCTAATTCTACAGCACAGTGCATACGGATCGTAGAAGCAGGAGGGGAATTGGTCCGCTTTACAACGCAGGGGGCTCGTGAAGCTGAAAATTTAAAACTAATACACGATGCAATCCGTCTGCAAGGATGTAATGTTCCGTTGGTTGCCGATATCCATTTTAATGCCAATGCTGCCGATGTGGCTGCAAGAAATGTTGAGAAAGTCCGTATTAATCCCGGAAATTATGTCGCAAGTGTAAAAGGAAGCGATACTTCCGATTATACGATTGAAGAATACGAGCTGGAATATGAAAAGATAAAAGCCCGCTTTATTCCCTTTTTAAATATATGCAAAGAAAATAATACAGCCATTCGTATAGGGGTTAACCATGGTTCATTAAGCGAACGAATCATGAATCGATATGGGGATACTTCCCGCGGTATGGTAGAATCGTGTATGGAATTTCTCAGGATTTGCAGAGCGGAGAATTTCAGAAATGTGGTCATTTCCATGAAAACATCGAACACAGTATTGATGGTCCAGTCCGTCAGGTTGATGGTGGCTGAAATGGAGCGTGAAGGACTTCATTTTCCAATGCATTTGGGAGTTACCGAAGCCGGTGACGGGGAAGATGGACGAATAAAATCGGCTGTAGGAATCGGTGCCTTACTGGGTGATGGTATCGGTGATACCATACGTGTCTCATTAAGCGAAGACCCGGAAGCTGAAATTCCGGTAGCAAAAGCACTGGTATCGTATATTACGGAGCGTACCAATCATTTCCCGATTGAAGCCCTTGAAAATAAGGTATTTTCTATTTATGAATACAACCGTAGAATAACAATCCCGGTTTCAAATATCGGCGGCGACTATGTTCCGGTGGTTATTGCATCCGCAAATGGACATCATGGTCTTGTTCCGGATTATGTTTTGTCAGAGAATAAAATTCAAAACAGCTATGGTGAATCGTACACCGTTTATTCTGTGGATGACATTAAATTGTTCGTAAACGATTCATCTCAAATCAAGTTTCTTAAGATGACTTATCCCGAACTGACCCCTTTGATCCTTGGACAGTTAACAAAACGTAATGATGTGGTGGTGATTCTGCAAACCAGTCATAAAAACGGAGTCGCTGAACAACGTGCTTTCTTTCATACTTTGATGAATGCCGGTTGCACTGTACCCGTTGTACTGAGCCGGAGCTATTCAGAGAATGATCTCCAGCTATTTCAGGTAAAGTCAGCAGCTGATCTGGGAGTGCTGTTTATTGATGGTTTTGGGGATGGAATCTTACTTGAAAATAAAGGAAGTCTTTCAGTAGAGGAAATTAATTCTGTTGCTTTCGGTATTCTGCAAGCATCAAGAGTCAGGGTTTCTAAAACAGAATTTATATCATGCCCCGGTTGCGGACGTACTATGTTTAACCTGCAAACTGTGATTGCTAACATAAAGGCACGAACTTCTCACCTGAAAGATTTAAAGATCGGGATCATGGGTTGCATTGTGAACGGACCCGGTGAAATGGCTGATGCCGATTATGGCTACGTGGGTGCCGGACGTGGGAAAGTAAGTTTATACAAGAAAAAGAATTGTATCCAGCGAAATATTCCCGAGACTGATGCTGTAGAAAAATTAATTGAATTAATTAAGGTGAATGGCGACTGGCATGAGTAATTGGTTAATTGGTTGATTAGTTAACTGGTTGATTGGTTAATTAGTTAATCGGTTGAATGGCTGAGAATATCATTCTTTAGTTTTAAATAGTAAATAGTAAATGAATAAATAGTAAATAAATTTATTGTTGAAGCATTTCCATATGGCAGCAAAGGACTTCACCCGTGAGTTCATCTCTCAGGTGAAGTCCATTTCCCTCACAATATTTATACGATTTGCAGATTGTACATTTCCCGGTTCTGGTCCATGAACGTTCCCTCATAATTTGGTAACGTTCATTCCATACAGTCATAAAATCGTCGGTGTAAATATTGCCCTGTATATAATCGGCTCTTAAACCGGGACATGCACTGATGGACCCATCTACCAACACGGATCCGATATGTATACCTGCCTGGCAAAAGAAGGGGCTATCCCGGACTTCCAGTTCGTAATTGCCCAAATACCCTTCACAACCGTACGAAACATTGATCATCCCTTGTTTTCGTGTGAGTTTGATAAATTCCATTAAACAAATAAAATCATGTTTCGAAAGTTGAAGTAATGGATTGTCTTTTGCACGTCCTTTTGGAAAAACGGTGAACAACCGCCAGCGGATCACTCCTTTAATTATAAATAAGTCCCTGATTGCCTCCAGGTCATTAATGTTTCTTTTATTGATGCAGGTGACGACATCATACATCAAATCAGGTGTCGCTACCACAAGATCAAGAGCACTGATTGCTTTATCCCACGAACCGCTTTTCCCACGGAACCAATCATGGGTTTCCGGATTCAAACCATCCAGGCTGATGGTAATGGATCGCAATCCGGCACGTAATAAAGCGTTGAATCTTACAGGAGTTAATCCATACCCATTTGTAACCATACCCCAGGGAAAGCCGCGCTTGTAAATTTCTTCACCGCACTGTTCAAGATCCCTGCGCATTAAAGGTTCACCACCGGTAATTACGACCATGGTTTTGTTGGGCGAGACATGTGGAATAATTGAGTCAAGTACTTTTAGAAAATCGCTGAGGGGCATGTCGGGTGACAGGGCTTCTTTGGAACAATCGCTGCCGCAATGGATACAATTCAGGTTACATCGCAAGGTACATTCCCAAAACAAATAAGTCAGCTCGTGTAACTTGTATTGGTTCTGTTTATGTTGCTGAAAGAGTGAAAGAATGATTTTCTTTTTTATATCCACGGGATCTTATTTCTTTTTAAGTTTAAAATCCATTGTTTTCAAGGCTTTACCATTATACCAACCTTTACCCCCTGAAAGATCGGAAAGTTTGAAGACTATATCCAATTGTTTCGATGAAAATTCACCCCCGTTTGCAGGTCCGTCAATGTCACTTACTTTTACATTGAATGAAAGATCCTCTAATGGGAAAGTTTGAAATTGAGCGTCATATTTACCGGAACTATCTGTTCCTTTGACTGCCAGGGTATCAACATGGGTAAAAGTAGTATCCTTTTGAACAGTCGTCACTGAACGGGAAATAGTTACCTGCACATTCTTAACAGGGGCGGAAGTGATGCTGTCGGTCACAGTTCCATTGATTTCATAATCAGCATGTGGAACTCCATATTCAGCCACCGGAGAGTGAATCAAGTTACAACCTGTTAATAACCCGATAAGCCCGAGCAGGGTTATGGTAATTCTTTCGTATGGTTTAATAATCAGTCTTTTCATTTAAGTAAGTGAGGATTGGTTTGTGGAATTGTAAAGTTTGAAACAGTACCGGCAGGTGCACCATACATAGGTACAATCCCATAGGCAGGAATCGGTTCGTCCGTTTTGCAGGATGCCAGTATAAAAGCAGAAAACAGGATAGCGATTAACAATTTGTCGTAAAGTTTTAAGGTGAACTTTTCCATTCTTTGATTTTTTAATTGCCTGATATTCTTTAGATGCCAGTTAGTGTCTAAACGTTGCACAGACCATAAAAAAAGTGGAAACAAACAAGTTATGAAACCATTTTGTCCTGTTAAAAAATGAAACGACAAATATATAAAAATCATTTTAAATTAACGTTTAAATTAACGTATAATTCTGTTCATCTTCAAAATGGAATGAAACATGCTATTCAACCACAATCCGGAACTTTTTTGTTATTTTTGCAACATAATCAGGTTAAATACATTTGTACAGATGAAAAAACTCCTTTTATTTGTTTTGGTATTACTTTGTGATTTCTCAATCTATGCCCAAAACGGGGTTGAACAAAAGTATTTATTGACTATGAAAACGAATACTTACGGACTGTCAATACTCAGTCTGACCGATCCATATCTTTCACCCCTGACTTATACCGGCAACGGAATCCAGTTTGAGCATGAGAGCCGTAGATGTTGGTCGGAAACAAATACCCGCTTGTCCATTCAAAGTAAGTTGGATTTGGATGCTGGATTGTTACAGAATCCCGCACAAAACAGTAACATGACTTACGTAGCGGTGAACTACTCAACGGGTCTGCATTATAAATTCAAACCGGTGAATGGATGGTTGTTCCTGGCTGGTGGCAGTTGGGATATTGGGTTAGGATATAAAAATGTGGCACGTAATGTTAATAATCCGGGAAATGTTGATCTGGCAACCAATTTAAATTTGTCAGGTATCGCAATGTATGATCTCCAATTAAACAGGAGGACGTATCGGTTACAACTGTCTGTAGAAACACCCCTGATCGGATGGATGTATGTTCCGTTGCAAGGGGCTTCTTATTATGAAATGTTCAGGTTGGGAAATCTTTCCGGGATCTCCCATTTTAGTTCCGTATTCAACAGGCGTGGAATCAATCCAAGACTTAGTGTTGATGTCCCGTTCAAGCGGTCGGTATGGCGGGTTGGAATACAATACCGGAAACTTCAATATAAAGCCAACGATATGGTTTTCGATCGTAAAGAAACGAGTCTGATACTTGGAACTACCTTTGATGTAGTCCATTTTGGTGGACGTATGCGAAAAGCTCCAACGAGTTTCATATCACCGACCGATTAAACTGAATGGATGATACCTCATTTGCAATTAAAGTTACCTGATTTATGAAGAATTATAGTTTCATTTTCCTGTTAGTAGTCCTGTTATTGCCATCGTGTATGAACGAACCTACAGTGCAGCCCAATACTTATGAAGGCAACTTTCAGTCTCTATGGAAGATCATCGATACGCGCTATTGTTACCTCGATTATAAACAGATTAACTGGGATTCAATTTATACGGTATACCATCGACAGATTCCTTCAGTAACAGGCGGGATTACGTTTTTCGATTTAATGGGCAAAATGTTGAATGAACTAAAGGATGGGCATGTAAATCTTTATTCCGAATTTGATATTAGCCGCTATTGGAAATGGTATCAGGATTATCCTTCAAATTTCAGTTCAACACTGATTTACACTGACCGCTATCTGGGTAAAAATTACAGGATTGCCGGTGGATTGAATTACAGGGTAATTGATAATGGCCGCATTGGATATATTTATTACGGTAGTTTCTCCGATCCGTTTTCCGATTCTAATATAGCTTCGGTAATGAGCTCCTTTTCAAAATGTCATGCCCTGATTATCGACGTGCGTGATAATGGAGGCGGATCATTGGATTATTCGAAACAGCTGGCTTCCTATTTCTTTAAAAACGATACTGTCACCGGTTATATCCGGCATAAAACAGGTGATGGACATTCCGATTTCTCAAAACCTGTTGAAATAATTACTACGGCTCATAAAACGATTCAATGGCAACGTCCGGTAGCAATTCTTACCAACCGGATGTCATTCAGTGCAACCAATGATTTTGTGAACCGAATGACCCAAGCACCACATGCCATTATTGTCGGTGACAGAACAGGTGGTGGTGGCGGACTTCCGCTTTCCAGCGAATTGCCCAACGGCTGGTTGGTGCGCTTTTCATCATCCCCTATGTACGATACAAATATGCAGAATACCGAATTCGGTATAGCTCCTAATATTTCAGTTGCACTGACAGCAACTGATCAGGCAAATGATATTGATACGATTATTGAACGTGCGATAGCAGCACTGAAATAGAGGTGAGAAGTAAGGGGTGAGGAGTAAGTACAAGAACTCTAAATCCTTACCTCTTACTCCTTACCTCTTACTCCTTGAAAAAATGAAGAAACTAAAAATAACAGAAATGAATCGCCTCACTGTCGAGGAATTCAAAGAACAAACCAAGACGCCTTTGATTGTAGTGCTCGATAATGTACGAAGCCTGCACAATGTAGGATCTGTATTTCGGACAGCCGATGCTTTCCTGGTAGAAGGCGTTTATTTGTGTGGCATTACCAGCACACCCCCACATGCCGAAATACATAAAACGGCATTGGGTGCTGAAAATACCGTTGAGTGGAAGCATTATGAAGATACTCATGTGGCTTTGTCTGAATTAAAAGCACAGGGATACATTGTCTATGCCATCGAACAGGCTGTAGGCAGTACAAAACTTCCGGCCCTTAAACTGGATGCAACTAAAAAGTATGCTGTCATTCTGGGAAACGAAGTGAAAGGTGTTCAACAAAGTGTCGTGGATGCTTGTGACGGTTGTATCGAGATCCCGCAATTCGGTACGAAACATTCTCTGAATGTGAGTGTGACGGGAGGAATTATTATTTGGGAATTCTTTAAATTAATGACCCATAAAGGGGAATGATTTAGTAACAAAAAAGATTTTATAATATGAAAAATGATTGGAGAGATAAACTAAACGAAATAAAGGAAGTCGTGCCGCAGGTTAAAGAGACGCCACCTTCAACAATTATTAAACCGGCAAAGAAGCGTCAGGTAGAACCTTTGCGTGTAGAGCTCGACAAGCGTAATGGAAAACCGGCCACGTTGGTAACCGATTTTAAAGGTATGGACGGTGAACTGAAAGAACTGGCCAAAACACTGAAAGTAAAATGCGGTGCCGGTGGCTCCTCACGTGACGGGGAAATACTGGTGCAGGGTGATTTCAGGGTGAAGATTGCAGAGATATTGCTGGATATGGGGTTTAAGGTGAAGAAGATAAACTTTAAATAATGAATTGAAGAGATTTTTTAAATTGATTTTTTTTCTGGTAATTGTTGTATATTTGTATTCATAAAATCTAAATAATGCTTTTAATTTGACTGTAAAATGATGACAAGATGATTGATATTAACAGGCAAATAGTTTATTGGCTTACTGGTGCTGAAGAAGATTTGGAATCTGCAAAGATTTTAATTGGAAGTAATCGATTATTGCACGGTTTGTTCTTTTGTCATTTAGTTATCGAAAAAGCAATAAAAGCTCATGTAGTGAAATAGACATTAGATATCGCTCCACGTTCACATAATCTTTTGTATTTATCTGAAATGGCGAAATTAGAATTTGATGAAGAAGATGAGATATTTCTTGGAATATTAATGAAATATCAACTTCAGGGAAGATATCCAGACTATAATCCGGCTATTCCTGATAAATTAAAAGTAAATGAGTATTTAATCAAAACTGAAAAAATATTATTATGGCTACAAATGAAGTAATTGAATTATTAAGGAAATATATTTTGCTTTTAAATAGCGAAGGGATTTCGGTTTATAAAGCATTTTTATTTGGAAGTTACTCAACCAATACTGCAACAGAAATAAGTGATATAGATGTCATGATCGTTTCTGATAACTTTGATGAAACAGACGATAAAGCAGCAGGTAGAATGTGGAAACTTACAAAAAATATAAATACGAAAATTGAACCATTTTTAATTGGAAAGAATAAATTTAATGATGATATTTCTTCTCCATTGGTAAATATGATAAAATTAAATGGAATTGAGATTGCATTGACTTAAATATAAAAATAAATCATGAAATTGGAACTATAATATCTAAAGACATTACATACGATTTATAACAGAGTATTCAACAGTATTTTTTAATATTTAAGCTCAATACATCTTTATAACTTATAAATTGCAGGTGTAATATACTTAATTTCAGATACAACAGTCATCTATTGTTCAAATGTATTTAATTTTACCTCTGAACTTTTCATAGCGATTTTAGTTTAATTCAAAACGATATATGTATATTTGCATCGAATAATTTAATTGCTCACTGATATGATACACACAGTAAAAATTGACGATACAACCCGAAACGGGAAGAAAATCATTACTGATTTACGCCGTTATCGTAAGGGGGTGGAGTTTGAAAATCCTGCTGAGACAGGTATAGTTCCAGAAGGATATATGACCTCTGACGAATTTAGTGATAGATCTAAAAAAGATTTAGACGAAATTTGTAGAAAACATGGTCTTTTATAGTAATAATGCAAGGAAAGATTTAAAAAATATATTTGATGAATTACTGACTTGGTCTAAACATCAATTAGAGTATAATCATGTAGTTTTATATCACAATGATATTTTAGAAATTTGTAATTCATTAGATTCAAAATCTGTACATTTCAATACCCGTTGCAGCATTCATAAACATTATGGTGAAAAGGTACATACTTATAGACGCAGCAAGCAAACCGTGTGGTACATCATCTATAACCTCGACCAACATGGAAATGTTTTTATCCAATAAATAATATCAAACTATAAGACTGTAGCCGGAACAAAATAGTTTCGGCTATTTTTTAAAAAAGTGGTTTTCCCCAATTTGAATGATGCAATCTTAATAATGATTTAATTCGTATGCTCAACATCTATCGTGCCTCTGCCGGTTCGGGCAAAACATACCGGCTTACGCAAGACTATATTCATTTATTGTTCGATCCAAAGAAGGAACGCGCTCATCGTCGTATTCTGGCAGTAACGTTCACCAACAAAGCAACCGATGAAATGAAATCACGCATTCTGAAGGAACTGCATGCCTTGTCGCAAGGTGAACGGTCTGATTACAGGGCGGGATTAATGGCTGAATTCCGTATGGATGCTCAGATGGTGAATGAACGGGCAAAACATATTCTCACTACCATACTGCACGATTATTCATCCTTTTCCATTAGTACCATCGACCGTTTCTTTCAACAGGTCATCCGCTCATTTGCCCGGGATATCGGGGTGCATGGGGGATATAACCTTGAACTGGATAACTCGTCGACTTTAGAGCAATCGGTGGATAATCTCTTTCTTGATCTTTCAAAGGATGAAAATAAACAACTCCTTCAATGGCTTACCGCATATGCCGAAGAGCGGATAGAGCAATCGGAGAACTGGAACATGAGGGGCAATATCATGGAACTTGGCAGGGAGATTTTCAAAGAAAGTTACCAGAATAAAGCAGAAGATACCAACCGGAAGTTGCACGAGCGTGAATTCCTGACCAATTATCGCAAGAGCTTGCGTGATATAAAAACGGGTTTTGAAGCAAAAGTAAAACAAACTGCCAATGACGGACTGAATATTATGGCAAGGAATGGACTGACCCATGATGATTTTTCCTACAAGACAACCAATACTCTTGAAAAACTTGTCAAAGGGAAACTGGAAATCAGCACACGCTTTATAAGCTTTGCCAATGATGTTAAAAATTGCTATACGAAATCAAAACCACAGGACATTAAGAATGCTATTGAAACAGCCTATCAGGGCGGTCTTCAGAAATGTTTCATTCAATTGGTGGAATTGTTTCAATCCGATATTGTGATTTATAATTCGGCAGTAATGGTACTGAAACATATCAACACACTTGGTATTTTATCCGATCTGGCTGTGCAAATCAAGAAGCTGACCGATGAACAAAATACTATGTTGATTTCCGATTCGAACATGTTACTCAACAAAATTATTGACAACAGCGATACTCCTTTTGTGTACGAGAAAACCGGAATCCATATCGATAATTTTATGATCGATGAGTTTCAGGATACCTCCGTGCTTCAATGGAAGAACTTTCTGCCGCTAATGTCCAATAGTTTAGCTGCCGGTAAATTTAATCTGGTAGTGGGTGATGTGAAACAAAGCATTTATCGTTGGCGTAATTCCGATTGGAAGCTCCTCGACGAACAAGTCCTCACTGATTTCCGCCCCGAACAACTTCACGAAGAAAACCTTGAGACCAACTGGCGCAGCGATCGTAATATTGTTGATTTCAATAATTCGTTTTTTCGCAGGGCAGCACAATTACTTCAGACAAAACTTAATGAAAACCTGAAAGCTATTATTCCCATCTACCCGGGGCTCGAAGCATTGACATCTAAAATAGAACACGCGTATGCCAACATTCATCAGCAGACATCACCGAAAGCTGCTATAGGTCGTGTGCAGGTCTGTTTTATCGACCATCAGGAAAATGAAGATGGCTGGAAGACCGAAAGCCTGAACCGCTTGCCTGCTCTGTTGGAAGATCTTCAGTACCGGGGATATCGACCGTCGGATATTGCTTTGTTGGTGCGTACCAACAGTGAAGAACAGGATGTCATTCATAAGCTGCTGAACTATAAAACTACGCCTGAAGCAAAACCCAATTGCTGTTATGATATTATGGGCAATGAGGGATTGCTGATTGGTGCTGCGGCTTCCGTCAGATTTGTATTGGGTATTTTACAACTGTTTGTCAATCCTTCCGACAGCATTCAACAGACTATTGTTAACTATGAGTACGCCCGGGGTAAACAACACAAATCGGAAAATGAAGCTTTGAACGCCTGTTTTTTCCAAACTGATAGAAACGAAAATGTTTTTTCAACACTCTTTACGTTCGAAGAAAATGCCGTTTTAAATGAAGTGATACACAGTTCGCTTTATGACATGGTCGAGCGGATTGTCTTACTTTTTGGGGTGGGAGCATGGCACAATGAGGCGGTGTTTATTCAGGCGTTTCAGGATGTGGTCTTTCGCTATACCACCGGTAAAACTGCCGACCTGAACAGTTTCCTTACCTGGTGGAAAAAGAACGGGGGGAAACAATGTATCTCCACGCCCGATAATCAGAGTGCTATGCGCATTATGACCGTTCATAAATCGAAGGGACTTGACTTTAAAGTAGTCATTATGCCTTTCTGTGACTGGGATCTGGATAGTCGCATGCGGAACATTCTTTGGTGCGAACCGACTGTGGCACCTTTCAATGAATTGCCTCTACTACCGATTGAATATAGTTCCAGACTTGGTCAGTCTATTTTTGCAGAAAACTTTTTTGATGAACAGATGCACTTGTTTATCGATAGTCTGAATGTGGCCTATGTGGCTTTTACCCGTGCCAAAAACGAACTGATATGTATAACACCAGCCCCTAAAAAGGAAATCGAAAGTCTGGATAAAATCAATTCGTTGTCGGCATTGCTGACAGCCTGTTTTAGTGTGAAAACTCCCGGATTGGACATGGAAATAATGTCCTTGTCAAATTCGTACAATGATCAAACCAAACAGTTTGAATTAGGCGATCCGACTCAGGCTGTCTATCACGACATACCAACAACCGATATCAACGAAAAGGTAACCTTATATCCCTCCGTAAGTAGCTCTGACCGGCTGCGCATTCGTCATCAAAGTCTCGATTATTTACTGGAAAATCAACATCTCACCGATAGTAAATTGAATTACGGGATCATTATGCACGATATCCTCCGTCAGATTACCACCAAAGCCGATCAGCCGAAAGCAATTGCCGACCTGGTTTACAGTGGACGGATCAGTATGGACGAAAGTCGTATTGTGGAAACCGAGTTACAGCATTTCTGGAATCTTCCCGAAACAGCGAACTGGTTTGCCGATGATGCCCGTGTACTGAATGAAACCACCATTCTTATTCCATCCGGAGAACAATACCGCCCCGACCGTGTAGTTATACAAGGTAATGAGGCAACCATCATTGATTATAAATTCGGGGATAAAGAAAGTAAAACTTATCGCCAGCAAGTAAAACGATACATGGATTTAATTGGTGAAATGGGGTATAGAACGTGTGGGTATGTTTGTTATGTAAGTCTGAAGAAAGTGGAGAAAATTTTATGAATAATCCTATTTAGTCTCGAAATATAATTTTCCCATATTCCAATTTTCAGAATCAGGTTCTTCATCTTTTTGAAAAGTAGATAGTTTAAGTAGTGCTTGTGCGTATTTCCTGTGTTTTGTTGCTGGGTTTCCTTTTTGAGGTACTGGTTCGCTATATCTTAAATCAGCATGCATAGGTAGACCAAGAGTATCTGTTGTTACTTGAGAAATATCTTCAATATATTTACTGCTCTCATCTATTGGAGAACAAATTAAAATTGCTTTTAATTCTACCTCATTTGAAATATTAATTGTGGATATATGAATGTTTTTAAATGCTCCTAATCCCCAATAGTTGTTGGCTCCGATTTTTAGTGCTTTAGTATGTTTCTTACAAAAACTTAAATTCGTATAATTCAAACGTAGTACTGATACGTCACATTTCTCTGCAGGTGGCAATAGTGCATTTCTGTCCATTTTATTGTTTTTTGCAAATAAAGGGTGAACTAATCCTCGAACTAAAATTTCATCGTCTGATATAATTGGTTCAATATTAATTCCCATTGCATAAATATATTAAAGCTTCTTTTAAACTTTCAGGTACATTTTTTTTTGGAAAATCTAATCCATCAGAACAAAGATTATTTCGTAAATTGAAATCTGTAAAAAAGCCTATCTGATTTTCTCCTATTTCTATTGAAACCAATTCATTATTCTTTTCAAAATCTAATGTAATAGTTCCATATGGAGTAGGTAAAATCTCATCCTCTTTTAGATAGTCAAGAATCTTTGAATCTATCTTTGATAAAAATTCATTCGTATTTATATACACCAATAAATCAACAGAACATCCATTTTCACCATTCCAATTATTCTCTAAAGAGTAAATTTTAGCCAGTCTTTGTTGAAAGCGTTTGTAATTCAATGGTTGAGAATATTGAATGGCATTTGGCTTTAAATTATTAGATAAACTGTTATTTGTGTTTTCAGAAGAATATAATGGTGTAGACATAGCAAAAATCAATGGTGAACTTGTCATAATTACTTTGTTTATTGTATTTAAGTTCATTTAAATGTTTATTAATTTACAAACGTCATTTGTTAATATGTTTTTCAATAAGTCTTTATTAGCTTGATGTGTTGACTCTAAATTTTCATTTAAATCTTCTCCTTGGAGGAAGTCATCTAATTTTATTGTGTCTTGCAGTACAAATGTTTGGTTATGAACTACAATAATGTTTTTATATACTAGTTTATCTGCAATTGTTATATTTAACAAATCAGAATAACTTTTACCAGCCATTTCTTTTTCTAAATTTATGTTATAAACAATACTTGAAGAGTTGAAGAAGTCTTTTGGCAAAAAATTAGATTCTGTATTAAATATAATTTTTGATTCAAATGGGGTTTTATTGTCCCAATTGAATTCATCCATGTATAGTAAACTATATGCTTGTACATAATACCCAGGCTGAAAAGAAGATAATATTTTAAAATACTGAATGAATTTTTCTTTAAATTGATTCCAACTTTTATACTTGAATGAATGTGCTGAAAAAAAATATTGATTTTCATTATTCATTCCTTGAAGAATTTCAGAAATATTCCCATCTTCATATTTGACAAATTTAAATCCAGCATCATCAACTTGATTTAAAGTTAGATTTTGTTGTTCAAACTTTATTTGTGTTTGAGTTAGTGGTTCAAATTGTTGAAAATCATCTTTAAAGTTAGTGATTAATAATTGCTTATAATCCTTTGGTTTCATGATTTTAGACGCCAAAAAAACAGTAAAAACAGCTTCTTTAATAGAATGATTTTCAGATATTGGATGAAGATTGTCGAGCATATTGTTTTAAAAATAATTTATTATACAAAAATATCTTTTATTATTGTCATAACAATAATAAATAGTGAAAGTTTTTTTAAATTTAATTTTTTAATTATACATAAAGTAATAATTGTTTCACAAAGAAATGATATATGTCTACTCAGTTCCAATTTTAAAAATTAAATAAAAAAAGCAAATAACTTTGAGGCATATTTTAGTAAGTAAGCTGTTTTTTTTAATATTTCTATATGACTGTATAAGTTAATGTTATGATTTAACTATATAGAAGAATATATTACAAAAGATGGTTTCTGTAATTTGGTTTTAACAACCATTGTCTTTATAATATTTCAATATCTTATATTTACCTCGTTTAACAAACTCTTCACCTGTTACATAACCATCGGGTATATCTCCAATTGTTGTTTGATTCTCAAATTCAACAGCTTTAGGATGACTACCCAATTCTTCAATCAGCCTTTTTCCGGATGGAATACTATCATTAATTTTTACAGTAAGTATCATTTTAATATCCAGTTGCTAATTATCATCAATTAAATATTTTTATAGTACAAATATAACAACATTATTGGATTTATTCCTATTGCATTGAAATATTAATAAATATTCCTCTTGCTGTTAACTCCATCCTGTGTGAACTTCAAATTCCGGTGCGCCAGTTTAAAGCCCTTCAGATTCAACAACAGTTGTTTTTCGTATTTTTGGGGTATGTCAAAGTAAGATCGGTTATCTTCCACCACGGTGTTTTGAATATCGTCCAGATTCAATCCGGCTTCTTCAACTAAAAACTCACGAAGATTGCCTTTGGTAAAGCCTTGTGAAAAGCCGATATTCGTATACAAGGTGATTTGTGACCCCGGCAGTTCAGGTTTTAACTGAATGGTTAATGGCGTGAATTGAATATTTAGTTCCGATTCCAGTGCCTTGATGTCTTCCAGCTCTTCTGCTTTTACCAAACATACCGATATACCCGATTTTCCTGCACGTGCGGTACGTCCGCTGCGGTGGGTATAATGCTCCGTCTTTTCGGGTAAATGATAATGTATAATATAATCCAGGTCTTTTACATCGAGTCCCCGTGCTGCGATATCGGTAGCCACCAACAGGTTTATTCTTCCATTTTTGAATCCACGCATTACCTTATCCCGCATCTCCTGATTCAGGTTTCCATGAAGTGCATCGGCCACAACTTCAAAGCCTGCCAGTTGTTTTGCCAGTCGTTTGGCGGCTACTTTTGTCCGGCAAAAGGCAATCCCCCGTTGCTGGGGATGTTCTGATAAAAAAGCCTTTAGATAATCCAGTTTCTCACCTTGTTTATAAACCAGGTAGTGATGTTCTATCTTTTGATTCACAAATTCTTCAGCATTGATCCTGATTTCCACAAAATCAGAACGCAGGTATTCACGGATGATTTGTTTTACATCCCCGGGCATGGTAGCTGTAAATAGCATTTTGGTAATCCCCGTTTTACATGATTTAAGGATGGTATCGATTTCTGTTTTAAAACCCATATTCATCATTTCATCGGCTTCATCCAAGACCAGGTATTTCAAATCGTCAAGATTCAGGGCGTTTCGGTCGAGCAGATCGATAAGTCGTCCCGGAGTAGCTACCACCACATGGGTAGCTCGTTTCAATTTCTGTATCTGATCTTCAATAGGGGCACCGCCGTATACCGCTTCGGCAAATACACGTGACAGGTGCTTTGAAAAAAGAAAAAATTCACGCGCTACCTGTTGTCCCAGTTCACGTGTCGGAACTAAAACCAATGCCTGTATTTTAGGAAGGGTTGAGTCGATGGTTTGTAGGATGGGCAAGCAGAATGCAGCTGTTTTTCCGGTTCCGGTCTGAGCCACACCGACTAAGTCGGTTCCTTTTTTTAGGATATGAGGGATTACCTGAAGTTGAATATCTGAGGGTTCGGTTATTTTATTTTCAAGAAGTGCCTGAAGTATGTTGTCGTTAATTCCTAATTCTGTAAAAGTCATTTGTTGATTTTGTTATAAATATGAATGTGCGAAAGAGAATGTCTTTCTAAGAATCATGATTTGAGAAAATCATGATTCTTAAAAAGTAATGGTTTTGAGGGTATTGTTTTAAGTTGTTGCTTTTTAAAATAAATTCGGTTTCCGCTTTTTGGCTTCATCAAGCGATAATAGATCCGCTTTCTTAGTTTGTTTGTCACGCAATACCTGGTATTCGGATGCTATTTCAGCTTCATAAGCCAGATGGTTCTTCTTGCTCATTAACTGGGCTACGACATGTGTGTTGACCGAAGCATCTTTGACATAAACCACAGGACCATTATAGTTGGGTGCAATTTTTACGGCTGTATGTATCTTTGAAGTTGTTGCTCCTCCAATCAATAGTGGAACTGTCAGGCCTGCTTTCTGCATTTCTGCAGCTACAATGGTCATTTCTTCCAATGAAGGGGTGATTAATCCGCTTAGTCCCACGATATCCACTTTTAGCTCTATGGCTGTGCGTATAATTTTCTCGGTCGGAACCATCACGCCCAGGTCGATCACTTCGAAATTATTACAGGCCAGAACTACGGCGACAATATTTTTACCAATGTCGTGGACATCTCCTTTTACTGTGGCAATAAGAAACTTTCCGGCCGAAGAACTTTGTCCGGGTATTTTCTCTGCTTCGATCACCGGCTGAAGGATAGCCACTGCTTTTTTCATCGTCCGGGCGGTTTTTACTACCTGAGGAAGGAACATCTTTCCATCCCCGAATAGGTCCCCCACGATGTTCATACCACTCATCAACGGCTTTTCGATAATTTCAATTGCCGAATCATAGTGCGTTAGTGCCTCAGCAAGATCTTCTTCGAGGAATTCACTGATCCCTTTTATTAACGAATACTCCAGTCTGCCCTGAAGCGGACGTGAACGCCATTCATCTATTTTCTCCACTTTCTCACCCGAATCGGCATTCCTTACTTTCTCTGCCAGTTCTATCATTCGCTCAGTAGCATCAGGACGACGGTTGAGTACTATGTCTTCTACATGTTCCAGTAATTCGGCATCGATATCTTCGTAAATCTGTAACATGCCTGCATTGACTATTCCCATATCCATGCCTTCTTTGATGGCGTAATACAAAAATACGGAGTGAATTGCTTCACGTACTACGTTGTTACCACGAAACGAGAAGGATAGGTTGCTGATACCCCCGCTTATTTTAGCATAAGGCAGGTTTTGTTTTATCCACCGGATAGCTTTCAGAAAATCAACTCCGTAATTGTTGTGCTCTTCAATGCCGGTGGCAATAGCCAGCACGTTCGGGTCAAAAATAATATCCTGAGGTGGAAAGCCCACTTTGTCGACTAATAAACGATATGCCCGTGTACAAATCTGTGTTTTCCGTTCAAAACTGTCGGCTTGACCTTTTTCATCAAAAGCCATAACTATGGCAGCTGCTCCATACGAACGTATTTTACGCGCTTTCATCAGGAAATCTTCTTCGCCCTCTTTCAGACTGATTGAATTGACAATACATTTCCCCTGTACGCATTTTAAACCGGCTTCAATGACTTCCCATTTCGAAGAGTCAATCATGATAGGTACCCGTGAAATCTCAGGTTCAGACGACAGATAATGCAGGAAAGTCACCATTTCTTTCCTGGCATCCAACATAGCATCATCCATGTTGATGTCAATAATCTGGGCCCCATCATCCACTTGCTTGCGTGCAATTCTCAGGGCTTCTTCATATTTCTTTTCATTAATCAACCGCAAAAAAGCCCTTGATCCTGCCACATTGCATCGTTCGCCAATGTTGACAAATAAGGACTTAACCATATTATTTTCATCCCTTTGATCTGTAATAGCGGCTTTTTCTCCTGTTCCCTTTACTTGGGAACGGTCATTACCCGGGAGTGAGGTGATTTCTAACAACTCCAGTCCACTCAACTCCAGATTTCTGCTTGTAGCTTTCCTTTCTCTTACTTTCGCATCTTTAATTAAAGCCTGATACGTGGCAATGTGGTCGGGTGAAGTCCCACAGCATCCCCCGATAATATTTACCAATCGCTCATCTATATATTCTTTAACCTGTACCGCCATGGTTTCAGGCGTTTCATCGTATTCGCCAAACTGATTAGGCAGTCCGGCATTCGGATACGCACTTACAAACCCCGAACAATGGGCACTGACTTCTTGCAGGTATGGTTTTAAATCTTTAGCTCCGAATGAGCAGTTTAACCCGACCGACAGAACATTTGCATGTCCTACCGAAGCCAGGAATGCCCGGATTGTTTGCCCGGATAACGTCCTTCCACTTGCGTCGGCTACAGTCGCCGAAAGCATGATTTCAACCCTTTTGCCGAGTTCATTCATAGCTTCTTCGGCAGCATAAATGGCAGCTTTGGCATTCAGGGTATCAAAAATTGTTTCAATCAACAGAGCATCGACTCCCCCTTCGATCAATGCCAGGATTTGTTCTTTATAAGCTGAAACCAAATCATCGTAACTGACTGCACGAAATGCCGGATTATTCACATCGGGTGACATCGAAGCCGTCTTGTTGGTCGGTCCTACTGCACCGGCAACAAACCTTGGTTTATCCGGGTTTTTAGAGGTGTATTCATCGGCGGCATGTCTTGCTAAACGTGCACCTTCCAGATTTATTTCTCGTACAAATTCACCCATACCATAATCCCCCATGGAGATTCGTTGCGCATTGAATGTGTTGGTTTCAATAATATCGGCTCCAGCATTCAGATATTCGGCATGTATCGAGCGGATAATATCCGGTTGTGTCAGGATTAACAGGTCATTATTCCCTTTTACAAGGGATCCCCAATTGGCAAACCGTTCACCGCGATAATCCTTTTCGGTGAGTTTGTGTCGTTGTATCATCGTCCCCATCGCTCCATCCAATACCAGGATGCGATGTTCAAGTTCTGTTCTGAGTTTCATATTTTCAGCTTTTAAACTGCAAAGATAATGATAATCAATTCATAATTCATAATTCACCATTCATAATTGCAATATCTGGGAATAAAAAAACGCCAAAAGAACTAACTTTCAGCGTTTCTACTTCTTTTTCAGAGATACTTTTTACTTACATACTTACCTCTTACTTCTTACCTCTATTTGATTAGTCCTTTTCCGGTCATTTCCTTTGGTTGTGCAATTCCAAGAATCTGACAAATCGAAGGAGCTACATCCGCAAGTTTTCCGTTCTCCACCGTTGCATCTTTTCGGCTTGTTACATATACAAACGGAACCGGATTCAACGAATGGGCTGTATTGGGTGAACCATCTGCATTTTCAACGTGGTCGGCATTTCCGTGATCGGCAATGATAATCACTTCGTAATCATTGGCGATGGCTGCTTCTACAACTTTCTCCATACAATTGTCGATCGTGCTGATCGCCTTTTGTATCGCAGGGTAAATGCCGGTATGACCTACCATATCGCAGTTGGCAAAGTTAAGTGCTATAAAATCGTATTTTTGAGTATTCAATGCTGCAGCCAATTTGTCGGCTACTTCAGGAGCGCTCATTTCGGGTTGAAGGTCGTAGGTTGCTACTTTCGGAGAAGGAACCAAAATACGTTCCTCACCTTTGAACTCACTTTCACGGCCTCCTGAGAAAAAGAAAGTAACATGAGCAAATTTTTCAGTTTCAGCAATACGCAATTGCTTTAATCCCAATCCTGAGATATATTCACCCAGGGTGTTTTGAACATTGTCTTTATCAAATAGAACATGCAATCCCTTAAATGTTGAATCATAAGGTGTCATGCAATAATATTCCAACGGAATGGTTTTCATGTCCATTTCGGGCATATCTGTTTGTGTCAAAACAACGGTTATTTCTTTGGCACGGTCATTTCTGTAGTTAAAGAAAATTACTACATCTCCTGCTTCAATGGTTGCCAGGGGTTTGCCGGCTGCATCAACAGCAACAATCGGTTTGATAAATTCGTCGGTTACCCCATCAGTATATGACGCTTGTACAGCTTTTACAACATCGGTTGCCGGTGTACCAATCCCCTTTACCAATAAATCATAAGCCAGTTTTACCCGTTCCCAGCGTTTGTCGCGATCCATGGCATAGTAACGGCCGATCACCGACGCAATTTTACCGCCCGATTTGAGTAAATGTTTTTCGAGTTCTTCCAGAAAACCTTTTCCACTGCGTGGGTCTGTATCGCGTCCATCCATAAAACAATGAACAAAGGCATCGTCAATGCCATTTTCTTTGGCAATATCACACAATTTGAATAAATGATCCAAGGAGCTGTGCACCCCACCATCCGAAACCAATCCCAGAAAATGAATTTTCTTTTTGTTGTCACGGGCATACGAATAAGCACTGATAATTTCAGGGTTCTCCAAAATGCTGTTGTCGCGGCATGCAATGTTGATTTTTACAAGATCCTGGTAGACTACACGTCCTGCACCAATATTCAGGTGACCTACTTCAGAATTTCCCATTTGACCGTCAGGAAGTCCGACATCTTCACCCGAAGCCAGTAATTGAGAGTTGGGGTATTTCTTTACCAACGAATTCCAGTAAGGAGTTGGTGTACTGTAGATAGCATTGGAATGAGTATGATTACCAATTCCCCAACCATCCAAAATCATTAGGAGTGCTTTCTTGCTCATATTATTTTGTTGATTATTATATGTTTTATTATTTTTTTACGACAATTAAAATCCTTTTATCTGCCTGTTTTTTAGAAGGTGCAAAATTACTCAATTTTTAGCATGTATCATTCATATATCTTCCGGTTTTTTTATCAGAAAATAAATATCCGGCTATGAATAAACCAACACTCAAATTAACGATTTCTGTTTTTTTTAAATTTACTCTATCTTTGTACCCCTAACTATTATATCCTATGTTTATTGTCATTGCCTGCATGCTTTCAGGAATTATTGCCGGTTTTTTGTTTCGAAAATTGAAACTCCGTTTTATACATCAGGTCATACTTGTTCTTATCTGGTTGCTGTTGTTCTTGCTTGGACTCGAAGTGGGTACCAACGAACAGGTCGTCCGTCAGTTTGGAAACCTTGGCTTCGAAGCATTCCTTTTGGCATTTGCCGGTACACTCGGAAGTGTCCTCTTTGCCGGAATCCTTTGGCTGACAGTCCGTACTAAACCGGTATCCAAATGAAAGGCAGCCTGATTATCCTTTCATTTTTTGCCACCGGCTTGCTGCTGGGCATTTGCCGGATATTCCCGTTGGAGATCTCTACAGGTAATTTTAGCTTTTATGTGCTCTGTGGGTTGATGTTCTCTGTGGGAATCAGCATTGGCAATGATCCGGCTTCATTCCGTCAGTTTCGTCATCTGAATCCGCGTTTGGTATTTCTGCCTTTAATGACCATTGGTGGTACCTGGCTTGGTGTTCTTGTCGTCAGTTTTTTTCTAAAAAACAGAAGTATGGCCGATTGCCTGGCTGTAGGTTCGGGTTTTGGCTACTATTCGCTCTCCAGTATCCTGATCACTCAGTGCAAAGGTGTCGAACTCGGTACCATTGCGTTACTTTCCAATATTATGCGTGAAGTTTTCACTCTCCTTTTTGCTCCCTGGATGGTAAAATATTTTGGACGGTTAGCACCGATTTGTGCCGGTGGAGCCACTACCATGGATACTACTTTCCCAATTATAGTTCGCACCTCCGGTAAGGACTATGCTATTGTTTCTATTTACCAGGGTTTTATCATGGACTTTACCGTTCCGTTTTTTGTGACGTTCTTTTGTAGTTTGTAAAAATAGAGAATTGCCACTCTTATTCTTCGGTAATTCTTTTACTCCCCTTTTAGTCCCCTTTTAGTCCCCTTTTACATAGGTCCGTATATACTCCGTTACATGTCCGTATATAGTCCGTTATATGTCCGTATTTATATAGATACGGACTACTATCGGACTATATACGGATATTTAATGGACAGGATGCCGATTCCGGGAAAAGGGGAGTAAAAGGGGAGTAAAAGAGGAGTAAAATGTTATGTATAAAAATGAACTTTGTTAATTATATGATCCGCATTTCAGTCATTTCCCGTACTGAAATAATAAGTATGCAATCAGATTATAATAAGAATTTATATAACGCAATCTTTAAACCATTATCCATTGATTCCGAATTCTTGCATTTTGCCTTTCGGTAAACCTGATACAAACATAAATTGGAGCTTTATGAAGGAGTAAGAGGTAAGGAATAAGATGTAAGAAGTAAAAATGTCATGAAATTTAATCCCGTGATCACTTTTAGGTTATCTGTGATTTGGAATTTCAATCCAACATTTGAAATTTTGTATTAAAAAAAGGTAACCTCACTAAATAATTTTGTACTTTTGCAGAAAGTAAATAAAGTGTTAATACCATACTATTCATTCAGTTATTTAATGAGTAATGGTGTGTTATAGCAACCTAAAATTGCTATAACTTTTTGTTTATCAATCTAATATTTAATGTTGGTGTATGAAAATTATCATAGTTGGTACCGCATTTCCGTATCGTGGTGGATTGGCTGCTTTTAATGAAAGGTTGGCACGTGAATATGTAAAACAAGGGAATGAAGTTGAAATTATCACCTTTTCGCTTCAATATCCGGCTTTTTTATTCCCGGGAAAATCACAATATTCCACTGAATTTGCACCTGAAGATCTGAAAATTACACGCATGGTCAATTCAATTAATCCCTTAAACTGGATTAAAGTGGGTCGTCAAATTAAGAAGAAAGCACCCGACCGGGTTATCTTTTGTTACTGGATGGCTTTCATAGCACCTTGCTTTGGTACCATTGCGAGAATTGCCAGATCTCCTAAAACCAAGATGATAGCATTGATTCATAACATGATACCTCACGAGCCGACTGTTCTGGATAAGCTGTTCCCTAAGTATTTTGTGAAATCTATGGATGGTTTCGTCGCTATGGCCGAATCGGTAGTGACTGATATAAACCACTTTGATAAAGATAATAAACCGAAAGTGGTTTCGCCTCATCCGATATATGATCATTATGGAGATGCTTTAACAAAAAAAGAAGCAACCATAAAACTAGGACTGCATGGTAAAAACGAGTATGTCTTGTTTTTTGGATTTATCAGACATTATAAAGGACTTGATTTACTCCTGGAGGCTTTTGCAGATGAAAGATTGCGTAAATTTCCGGTAAAGTTAATTATTGCCGGTGAGTTTTACGAAAATCCACAACCCTATCTTGAATTAATTATCCGCCTGAAACTGGATGGATTGGTAGAACTCCGAACCGGATTTATCCCCGATAATGAAGTAAGGAATTATTTCAGTGTTGCTGATTTAGTAGCACAACCCTATCGGTCAGCAACACAAAGTGGAGTGAGTCAAATTGCCTATCATTTTGAGAAACCAATGTTGGTGACGAATGTTGGCGGACTATCAGAAATTATTCCCGATGGGAAAGTCGGTTATGTTGTTGGAGTAGAAATAAAACAAATATCGGATGCAATGGTCGATTTTTTTACAAATCAACGTTCAGCAAAGATGATCGCAAATATTAAAATTGAGAAAACAAAATTCTTGTGGTCACGTATGACAGCCGCAATAGATGGATTGTTTAGTACACTCCCTAACCCCTAAAGGAAAATTGGTTCAATAGTTAATCAGTTGATGAGCTAAGAAGTTAAGTATGGTATAAGTTATCCTTGACTGACAATCAGGTTAGAACATTCTGTCTGAATGAGAGTTTATATGAACCAATTAACTTAATTAACACATCAACTTAATCAACCCAATCAACCTAATCAACTAATCAACCAATTTATGGCAAATGAAATTGTAGAAACACCCATGATGAAACAATTCAACGAGATTAAGGCAAAGCATCCCGATGCGATCTTGCTTTTCCGTTGCGGTGATTTCTATGAAACATTTTCGAGTGATGCCATCCGTGCTTCACAGGTTTTAGGCATTACATTAACCAAGCGTGCAAACGGTTCAGGAAAATTCATAGAATTGGCCGGATTTCCACATCATGCCCTGGATACTTATTTACCTAAACTGGTCAGGGCGGGTATGCGGGTTGCTATTTGCGACCAGCTGGAAGATCCAAAACTGACAAAGAAAATAGTAAAACGCGGTGTTACCGAACTGGTCACACCCGGCGTCTCGTATAGTGACACTTCGCTTAACCACAAAGAAAACAATTTTCTGGCAAGCGTCTATATAAATAAAAATCAGGTTGGAGTGTCTTTCCTGGATATCTCCACCGGCGAATTTCTTGTGTCGGAAGGGAATGGCGAATACATTGATAAATTACTGAATAGTTTTGGCCCGAAAGAAGTCCTTTTTGATCGTTCCAAACGGAAAGACTTTGAAGAACTGTTCGGGACTAAATTTTTCACCTATGCTCTCGAAGACTGGGCTTTTACTCCCGATTCTGCTCATGAAAGATTGCTAAAGCAGTTTGAAACTAAAAATCTGAAAGGCTTTGGTGTAGACAATCTTCCAAATGGTGTTATAGCCGCAGGGTCTATTTTGCATTACCTGGATTTAACCCACCACCAGCAAACCGGTCATATTACGCAGCTTGCCAGAATTGAAGAAGAGCGCTATGTCTGGCTCGACCGCTTTACAGTCAGAAATCTTGAATTGTACGGAACCATTAACGAAGGTGGCCGGACTTTATTGGATGTGATCGATAAAACAATCAGTCCAATGGGGGCACGCATGCTCAAACGCTGGGTTGCATTTCCATTGAAAGATGTGAAACCTATCAACGAAAGATTGAGCGTGGTGGAATTCTTTTTTAAAAATCCGGATTCGAAATTGTTGCTTGAACAAAATGTTGCGTTGATTGGTGACCTGGAACGCCTGATCTCTAAGGTTGCAGTAGGACGTATCAACCCACGGGAAGTTGTCCAGCTGAAGGTTGCATTGCAAGCCATTGAACCAATAAAACAAACCTGTATAGAAACTGACAATGTTACTTTACGCAAAATAGGCGATCAGCTGAATGCCTGTAAAGTAATCTCGGAAAAAATAGAAGCGGAAGTATCGAATGATCCACCTAACCTTGTCAACCGCGGGGGAATTATCAAACCGGGTATTGATGCTGATTTAGATGAGTTGCGACAACTGGCTTATTCAGGAAAAGATTTTCTTCAAAAAATCCAGGAACGCGAAAGTGCCGAGACAAACATACCAAGTCTGAAAATAAGTTTTAATAATGTGTTCGGATATTATATCGAAGTGCGGAACATGCACAAGGATAAAGTTCCCGAAACCTGGATTCGTAAACAAACACTGGTGAATGCCGAACGGTATATTACTCAGGAACTGAAGGTATACGAAGAAAAAATTTTAGGTGCCGAAGAAAAAATACTGGCTATAGAAACCCGTTTATTCAATGAACTTGTTTTAAGTCTGATCGATTATATTACGGCAATACAATTGGATTCAAACCTGATTGCACAACTGGATTGCCTGTTGTCATTCACAAAAGTCTCGGCTGAAAACAAATACGTACGTCCCGAAATTACTGACACTGATGTGTTGGATATCAAGCAAGGTCGCCATCCTGTAATCGAAAAACAACTCCCTGTTGGTGAAACATATATTGCCAATGATGTGTATCTGGATAGTACCACACAACAAATCATTATGATTACCGGTCCGAATATGTCCGGTAAATCGGCCTTGTTGCGTCAGACGGCACTCATCACCCTAATGGCCCAGATAGGATGTTTCGTGCCCGTGGAGAGTGCCAGAATTGGCGTAGTAGATAAAATTTTCACCAGGGTAGGAGCCAGCGATAATATTTCACTGGGCGAATCGACCTTCATGGTGGAAATGAATGAAGCGGCCAGTATCATGAATAATCTTTCGAAGAGAAGCCTGATACTTTTTGATGAACTTGGACGGGGTACCAGTACTTATGATGGAATATCCATTGCATGGGCTATTGTTGAATATATTCACGAACATCCTACTTGTAAAGCGAAAACACTTTTTGCAACACACTATCACGAGTTAAATGAAATGGAGAAATCGTTTCATCGGATTAAAAATTACAACGTGTCGGTCAAAGAAGTGGATAAGAAGGTTATTTTCCTTCGCAAACTTGTACTGGGCGGAAGCGAACACAGTTTTGGTATTCATGTTGCTAAAATGGCAGGCATGCCTCAAAGTATTGTAAAACGTGCCGATCAGATTCTAAAGCAACTGGAAACAGATAACCGTCAGTCGGGCATAGCAAAACCGGTTGGTAAAATTGCAGAGCAAAGGGAAGGCTATCAACTTAGTTTCTTTAAACTGGATGATCCAATCCTGGAACAGATTCGCGACGAGATAAAAAATCTGGATGTAAATAACCTGACTCCGATTGATGCATTGAATAAATTGAATGAAGTGAAACGAATAATAACAGGGAAATAATTTCCCTGTTTTTCTTTGGCACAGTAATTTTGTGATTGTGCATAAAAATGTATTTTTTTGAGCCACTGATGAATGAATATAAATTTCCATACCCAAAAGAATATAAAAACACATACATTCCGAGGTCAAAAGTAAAAAATATTGTACTTTTGTGCTTTCATTTTTGAATATAAAACTATCAAACCAATATAACTTATTAATAGTATGAAGAAACATAATTTTAGTGCAGGACCTTCTATTTTACCTCGTGAAGTGATCGAAAAAACAGCTCAGGCAGTGTTGGAAATTAATGGCTCAGGATTGTCATTACTGGAAATCAGCCATCGTTCCAAAGATTTTCAGGTGGTAATTGACGAAGCTGTTGCACTTTTCAAAGAATTATTGGATATCCCAGAAGGTTATTCTGTACTATTTCTTGGAAGTGGAGCCAGCATGCAGTTTTGTATGATCCCATTTAATTTACTGGAAAAGAAAGCAGCTTTTTTAAATACCGGAGTATGGGCAAATAAAGCAATGAAAGAAGCCAAAGGCTTTGGTGAAGTAATTGAAGTAGCCTCTTCAAAAGATGCCAACTACACATTTATTCCTAAAGATTATATCATACCAACCGATGCTGATTATTTCCATATTACTACCAACAATACGATTTACGGTACTGAAATATTGACGGATCTTGATTCGCCGGTGCCATTGATTGCCGATATGTCTTCGGATATTTTCTCACGTCCCCTGGATGTTTCGAAATATGGTTTAATTTATGGTGGTGCACAAAAGAATCTGGCACCTGCAGGATTAGCTTTTATCATTATTAAAGATGAATTATTAGGAAAAGTATCCCGTTATATCCCAAGTATGTTGAATTATAAGATTCATATTGCTGAAGGTTCTATGTTTAATACTCCTCCTGTATTGCCTATTTACAGTGCTATGGAAACATTGCGCTGGTTGAAAGCGAATGGTGGTTTGGTTGAAATGGAAAAGAAAAACATTGCTAAAGCCGAATTACTTTACAATGCAATTGATAACAGCAAACTTTTCGTGGGTACTGCCGTAAAAGAAGACCGGTCACGTATGAACGTTTGTTTTGTAATGAAACCAGAATACAAAGAGCTGGAAGCCGATTTTCAGAAGCTGGCTAATGAACGCGGTATGGTGGGTATCAAAGGACACCGTTCAGTAGGTGGTTTCCGTGCTTCTATTTATAATGCTATGCCTATTGAAAGTGTTCAGGCACTGATTGATTGCATGCAGGAATTCGAAAAACAACACTAAGGAAAAAGGTTGAAGAATTTATAGAGTTTGAGGAGTTTGAATAGTTACAATAACAGCAAACCTCTCAAACCTCTCAAACTTATCAAACTATTCAAACCATTCAAACCATTCAAACCTAAAAAAAATATGAAAGTACTTATTGCTACTGACAAACCGTTTGCTAAAATTGCTGTTGACGGAATTCGTCAAGAGATTGAAGCTGCAGGTTTTGAACTGTCTTTACTCGAGAAATATACTGAAAAACAACAATTACTGGATGCCGTAGCGCATGTTGATGCTATTATTATTCGCAGCGATCTGATCGATGCAGAAGTGTTGGCTGCCGCCAAACAATTGAAAATAGTAGTTCGTGCGGGTGCCGGTTATGATAATGTCGATCTTGAAGCGGCTACTAAAGCCGGAGTCTGTGTTATGAATACACCGGGACAGAATTCAAATGCAGTTGCAGAACTGGTGTTTGGATTGTTGGTTTATGCCGTACGTAATTTTTACAACGGTACTTCAGGGACTGAATTAATGGGTAAAAAACTGGGTATTCATGCCTATGGTAATGTAGGTCGTAATGTGGCACGTATTGCTAAAGGTTTTGGAATGAAAATTTATGCGTATGATGCTTTCTGCCCTGATTCGGTTATGGAAAACGATGCAGTTATACCGGTTAAATCTGCCGAAGAATTATATACAGCCTGTGATATCGTTTCATTACATATTCCTGCAACTGCTGAGACCAAAAAATCTATTAATGCAGCTTTACTTGGTCGTTTGCCTAAAGGTGCAGTACTGATCAATACAGCCCGTAAAGAAGTGATAGACGAAGCTCAGATCCTTGATTTTATGGTTTCACGACCTGATTTCAAATATGTAACTGATATTGTACCGGGTAATGATGCTGACATGAAAGAAAAACTGGCTGGTCGCTATTTTACCACACCTAAAAAAATGGGGGCACAAACATCAGAAGCAAATATCAATGCAGGATTAGCTGCCGCAAAGCAAATTGTTGATTTTATTGTTAACGGAAACACTAAATTCAAAGTCAACTAATTCTTTTTTTTTAATTGATTTTATCAATAACATAAAGTCACCTCATGAACAACCTGTTCTTGAGGTGATTTTTTTTAATTAGAACCTCCTGGTTTTATTCCCTGATACCATTTTATATTGTAATTTTTATATTCTTAATATTTCAATAAATTACATCCTGCAAATGGCTGTTGATCAATATTATAGACTGTTGGTCGGTTAGGTGATATCCTATATATTTTCGTTAATTGCACATTTT
>Ga0302209_10000154_pt1 | contig 32340 bp, 17 predicted proteins | sample II_Fen_E3_1_FD_194574 | JGI IMG/M metagenome (GOLD analysis project Ga0302209, IMG submission 194574) | Peat permafrost microbial communities from Stordalen Mire near Abisko, Sweden - II_Fen_E3_1 | ecosystem: Environmental > Terrestrial > Soil > Wetlands > Permafrost | place: Sweden: Abisko...
AGGGCAATATCTCTAATGGAAGAATCAAGGAGGCTAAATCGTAATCTAAGGGCATGAGTTTTTTTAGACAAAGATAAAAATACACTTGCTTATTTACAACTACTCCACCTGATATTTACATTGACCCCTAATTCCTTTTGCAGGTATAATTCTAGAAACCGTTTCCAGTAGCTTCTGTGGAAGCTACTTCACAGGTTTATTCTGCTTTCTTCATTGTAATTTATATAAATAACTTCGGAATGAATAACTTTTTTGTTAAAAATCAGTTAACTATCTAAATTGTTGTCGTGTTTTTTAAAGAATTAGAAAAAATATTGTAATTTTACAAGCAATTTTGGGCTGTAGCATTAATTCTTACAAGATTCTTATTTTCTTAGCGGGAAACTGATGCTATACGTATGGTATTTCAATACAAATAACACTTTCATATAAAAATAACCTATGAAACATTTTTTTGGGATAATATTATTGATTTTGCTTCAAATAAACAATAACGGCTCGTTTGCCACTAATACCAAAAATTCTAAGGTCGAAATATCAAATTCACAAAGCTTTAATGTTGAAAATACTTTATTTCAACTGACTGAAGATACTGTTACAAAAAATTTTGTAAATGCAGCTCCAAGCATTATGATTACTTGTGTCAATACAAGTGTTACTTTAACCAATACAGCAATACCAGGGAACAGCTGTTCAAATCTGGCTAATTATGTTTGGGATTTTGGAGATGGTTTTACAGTGGTTTCTACTCAGTTAACTTCCCCTCAGAGTAAAACTCATACATATTCTACTCCGGGACTATATCATGTTACGCTTAAAGCTACGAATGGTTGTGGAACATTGACTAATTCAATTGATATTTGTGTTGAACCGCCTCCGGTTCCAACATTTAATTTAAATGTTACTCAAGGTTGCGCTCCCCTGACTGTTAATGCAACTAATACTACCAATACTACAGCTATTTGTTCAACTCCAAATTATAGCTGGGATGTTACATATACGCCAGGAAACTGTGGAACCGCTGCTGCTTATACATATCTAGGAGGTTCAGGCTCTTCATCGGCAAGTCCCACTTTTCAATTTACGAATCCAGGAATCTATACAATCAAATTAGCCGTAACTAATTTTTGCGGAACTTATTATAACACGCAAACAGTAGAAGTTAAGCAGCCTCCTATCGTATCTATCAACAATATTCCTGATTTTTGTGAAACGGCTACGATTAATCCGACAGCTACTGTAACCAGTTGTTCTCCATTGAATGCTTTGACATACGCCTGGAGTTTCCCTGGTGGGTCTCCTTCTTTTTCTACCAACGCAAATCCAACTAATATCACATATTCTTCACCAGGTAATTATACAGTTCTATTAAATGTTACCAATGAATGTGGAGTTTCAGTAACAGACTCAAAGACTTTTACTGTTAAGAATGCACCCAAAGTAACAAATTCTCCTTTAAGCCAAACGGTTTGCTCTGGATTTCTTACCTCTCAGGTCAATTTAACGGCTGATATTTCAGGTACTACTTTTTCATGGACGGCCACTGCAACTCCAGGTGTATCAGGATTTATTCCATCAGGTACAACTAATGTTTTACCTCCACAAACCCTTTCGACGACGGGTACTACTGCAGGAACTGTAACTTATGCCATCACTCCATTCTTCAATGGCTGTACAGGTCCTACAGTAAATTATGTTGTGACTGTTAATCCAGCCCCAGTATTTACGTTACAACCTTTGCCCAGTACTTTATGTCTAAACGGTATTCCAACGAATTTGGCTGTGGCTATTTCTCCGATTGCTGATACTCCGCTTTATCAATGGTATGCTTCAGGAATAGCTATTCCGGGTGCTACAAACCCCGTTTATACACCTTCAACTAATACAGTCGGAACTACAAGTTATTACTGTATTGTCAGTTTTTCTTCGGGAGCATGTGCCGATATTCAGTCTAATACGGTGAATGTGACCGTAGCTCCTCCTCCAACTATAAGTTCACAGCCTGCCTCATTACAAAATATATGTGTCGGTGGAAGTAGTTTACCATTAAGTGTAAATTATTCCGGAGGTGTTGGTGTTGCTTCTTTCCAATGGTATTCAAATACATCCAATTCTAATGTTGGTGGTTCAGCAATATCGGGCGCAACCAGTTCAGTTTATACACCTCCAGCTTTTACTGTTGCAGGAAATTACTACTATTATGCAGTAGTTACATTGTCCGGAAGTAATTGCGGTTCGGCAATCAGTAATCCTGCACAAATTAAAGTAGTAGCTGACCCAGTGATTTCCTCTCAACCGATGTTAACTCAAACAGTTTGTCAGGGGAGTATTCCTACTACAATAGGAGTTACAGCTACTGGAGGAACCGGAAGTTTTATTTATCAATGGTATCAAAATTCAACAAGCAGTAATGTTGGGGGCACTTTGATATCTGGTGCATCCAATAGTACTTTTACACCACCAACTACTGTCACGGGAACTAACTATTATTATTGTGAAGTATCTCAGTCTGGATTAAATTGTAGTGTGACCAGTACTACGTCTGAAGTTGTCGTAAATCTTCAACCAAGTGTTGTCAATCAGCCTGTATCCAGTACGATTTGTGTTGGAGGAACGCCTACAGGCCTTACCGTATCAACAGTTAATGGAGTTGGTACTCCAACCTATCAGTGGTATAGCAACACAGTAAATAATACGACGTCAGGTACACCTATAGGAGGAGCTATAAGTGCTAATTATAGTCCCTCAGGAGCAGTTGTCGGAACTACCTATTACTATTGTGTAATTACATTCCCATTGGGAGGATGTAATTTGGTAACATCTAATACTGCTACGGTGGTAGTTAATTCATTGCCAACAATAAGTTCTCACCCTACTGCACTACAGGATATTTGTGTGGGAGGTTCAATTGGTACACCATTAGCCGTAGGTTATTCTGGGGGTGCGGGTACAGCTTCATATCAATGGTATTCTAATACTTCAAATTCAAACATTGGTGGTACTGCTATTGTTGGTGCTACTAATTCAACGTATACGCCTCCTGTTTTTACTGTAGTAGGAAATTACTACTATTATGCAGTTGTAACTTTGTCCGGAAGTAATTGTGGATCGGCAACGAGTAATCCTGCTCAAATAAATGTAGTAGCTGACCCGGTAGTTACAACTCATCCATTGTCGACACAAACTGTTTGTCAGACATCTACTCCAACGACCATTAATGTTACTGCTTCAGGCGGTACAGGGACTTTTCTTTATCAATGGTATCAAAACACAACAAACAGTAATATTGGTGGAACACTTATAGCTGGAGCAACCGGAAGTAGTTTTGCTCCATCTACAGCTTTGACCGGTACGACTTATTATTATTGTTCGATTTCTCAGACAGGATTAAATTGTAACGTAACCAGTAATACTTCTGAAGTTGTTGTAAATCCATCACCATCTTTTTCTTCTCAACCGGTTTCTCAATCTATTTGTATTGGAGGTACACTGACTACTTTGTCTGTATCGACAGCTGGTGGAGTAGGAGCACCGACTTATCAATGGTATAGCAATACAATTAATAACACCTCTACCGGTACGTTAATTCCAACAGCAATTGGGGCTACATATAGTCCTTCCGGCGCTGTAGTAAGTACAACATATTATTACTGCATAGCTACATTTGCTATGGGGGGGTGTAATATGATAACTTCCAATACCGCAGAAATAATTGTGGCATCACTACCTACAATAAATCTGCATCCAACTCCATTGCAAGATATATGTGTCGGTGGTACTATCGGTACTCCTTTGAGTGTTGGTTATACCGGTGGTGCAGGAACTCCGTCTTATCAATGGTATTCAAATACTGTTAGTTCAACTATAGGTGGTGTAGCCATTGTAGGTGCTACAACTTCAACCTATCTTCCACCCGTAATGAGTTCGGTGGGTCATTATTACTACTATGCTATTGTTACATTGTCGGGTAGTAACTGTGGTTTTGCAACAAGTAACGTAGCAGATGTAAATGTTGTTGCAGATCCAACAGTTAGTGTTCAACCGTTATCGACTCAAACGGTTTGTCAGGGAGCAATTCCTGCAACGATGAGCGTCACTGCTACGGGAGGTTTAGGAACATTTAGTTATCAATGGTATCACAATACAACTAACAGCAATGCCGGTGGAACATTAATCTCCGGAGCCACAAACAGTACATATGTGCCTTCAACTGCTACTGCAGGAACGACTTATTATTATTGCTTAATATCTCAGACCGGTTTGAACTGTGCGGTTACCAGTAGTACTTCAGAAGTAATAGTGAACCCTCAACCTACATTCACTTCGCAACCTGTTTCAAGTACTATTTGTGTTCTTGGACTTCCTTTACAGTTGTCTGTGTCGACGATAAATGGAGTTGGTGCGCCAACTTATCAATGGTATAGTAATACGGTAAACAACAATACAACGGGGACTCCGATAGGTGGAGCAACAAGTATCAATTATAATCCTTCTGGTGCAGTTGCCGGAACTACTTATTACTATTGTGAAGTTACATTTGCTGCCGGTTGCAATGTCATTACTTCTAATACGGCTACAGTAACAGTTATACCTTCTCCTTCTATAAATGTACAACCAATGCCTCTACAAGAGATTTGCGCCGGAGATGCTATTGGAGCTCCTTTGTCTGTTAGTTATATAAACGGTGTTGGAACACCATCTTATCAATGGTTTTCGAATACTGTTAATTCGTCGGTGGGTGGAACCGCAATAGCAGGTGCTATTAATGCTACTTATACTCCTCCACCATTCCCTGTTTCGGGTAATTATTACTTTTATGTAGAAGTAATTTTGTCTGGCAATGGGTGTGTTCCTGCTATAAGTAATGTAGCTCAAGTTATTGTTGATGCAAATCCAACTCTTACACCTCAGTTAGTTCCAACTCAAACTGTTTGTATCAATACTATTCCTCAAACTTTATCGATAACCGCCTCAGGAGGATTGGGAGCATATACGTATCAATGGTATCAGAATACGGTGAACAACTCTACCGGTGGAACACCAATTGCTGGAGCTTTAAGTAGCACTTATGTGCCATCAACAGCAAGTCTGGGAACTCTGTATTATTATTGTATTGTGAAATCTTCTTTAGGTGCAAATTGTGGCGTTACCAGTGATGTCGCTACTGTTACCGTAAATCCGGAACCAACATTTACCTCACAACCTGTTTCAAGTGTTGTATGTGTGGGTGGTACTCCCGCTCCTTTGTCTGTGACGTACAAAGATGGAGCCGGCACTCCGTCTTATCAATGGTACAGTAATACATTGAACAATAATACTACAGGTACTCTGATTGCATTGGCAACAAGCTCTACTTATAATCCGCCTTCAGCTTTGGCAGCCACAACTTATTATTATTGTGTGATAACGATGGCACCTGGTGGTTGCACCACGTTGGTTTCTAATGTAGCTCAGGTAGTTGTAAACCCTAATCCGGTCATTACATCATTTAATACTGAAATATGCAATGGAACTGCGTTTTCAATAATACCGCAGGACGTTACAAATGGAATAGTTCCTGCAGGAACAACCTATACGTGGTCTATGCCTACGATTAGTCCTGTGGGTTCGGTATCGGGGGCTACAGCACAACCTATTGCTCAAACCGGCATTAGTCAGACTCTGACAAATACCACAACAGGTATAGCAACAGTAACTTATAAAGTTACGCCACTTTCCGGAGCTTGTCCGGGACCAGATTTTAATGTTGTTGTTACTGTAGATCCTACAATTGTTCCAACAGTTACTGTCCAGAATATATCATGTTTTGGAATTGTTGACGGATCTCTCACTGCTTCAATTGCAGGTGGTATACCTCCATATTCTCTTTCGTGGACCGGTCCTTCCGGATTTACATCTAATTCATCTGCTCTTACTAATTTATATGCCGGTAACTACACGCTTACTGTAACTGATTCAAAGAGTTGTCAGGTTACAAGTACCTATACCATAGTTGAACCTGCTGATATAAAGATTACAACAGATATTCATAAGAATGTGACTTTCTTTGGAGCCGATAACGCCATTGTAGGCATTACTGTAACAGGTGGAACTCCTCCATATAATTATGCCTGGACAAAGAATGGTGTTGCATTTGCTACTACGGAAGATTTGAGTAATATAGGTCCGGGGTATTATGAAGTTACTGTTACAGATTCTCATAGTTGTGCCCCTAAATATGCATTTTACGATGTAACTGTGCCACCGGCATTAATCGTAAGTTTGGTAAGCAAAGTAGATTTAAATTGCTTTGGTGATAATTACGGGGCAATAACGGTAGATGTTGTGGGAGGTACCCCTATTCAGGTCTCACCCGGTGTCTTTGATTATACATATTCTTGGGCTGGTCCTAATGGTTTTACAAGTACCAGTAAGAATTTGACGAATCTCGTTGCAGGAACTTATGTTTTAAATGTAACTGATAATTCAGGATTCTCAAAACAACTAACAGTTGTAGTAACTCAACCTACTCCCATTCTTGTCAACTTTAGCTCTACGCCTAAACTTGATTGTGCTACTAAAGTTGTAAGTGAGTTAACTACAGCTCATGTTTCGGGAGGTATTCCACCTTACAACTTGGTGTGGTCCAGAGGTACAATAAGTGGGTTGAATAAAGAAATAATGGAAAGTAGTCAGGCCGGTCCAGTAACCTTACAGATTACTGATGGAAATGGTTGTGTTGTAGATACAACGCTTAATTTATCCATTAAACCTATTGGTATTGATCATAAAGTTTTGGATTGTGATAAACATTCTTATCAATTCGATGCATTGGTATTAGATACATTATCTACATATACTTATAAGTGGGATTTTGGAGATGGTACTACTGATATAAACAAGACTGTAAACCACATTTTTGCAACAACTGGAAATAAAACTGTTCAGCTAACAATAACAAGCCCTGCCTGTACAATTAATTTCTCACAGGTTATAGCTGTTGAAGCTCCACCGGTATTGACTCTTGACAGAGATACTAAGATATGTATCGGTGATTCTACCATAATTCATGTGTCAGGCGCTGCTACTTACCTTTGGAATGATAACTCCAAGTCTGATAGTATTATGATAAACCGGACGGGAGAATATAGCGTCACGGGAACTTCTGCTACAGGCTGTACGACGACTTTGAAGTTTATGGTTTCAAATTATAATTTATATAATTATACCATACAAACAAACAAAAATGAAGTTTCGGTAACCAGCCCTACAGTACGTTTCTGGAGCGAAAGTTATGCAGGTTCACAGTATACCTGGGATTTTGGAGATGGTAAAACTGATCACGGTAATAATTTGGATCATACATTTGATATAACGAATGAAAAGACATTTAATGTCACGCTGAAAGCAATTGATCCGGATGGTTGTACAGAGTATGCCACCAAGCAGATTATTGTAGTAAATTCAGCCATGTATAATACGTTTACGCCCAATGGTGATGGTATTGATGATGTGTTTTTGAAGAGCTGGCATATTAAAGTATATAATCGGAATTCAATACTTATATACGATGGAACGGATGGCTGGGATGGAACATATAAAGGAAAACCAGTGTCGAACGATACCTATTTCTTTGTGGTATATTATGCATCCGAATCGGGAACAAAAACAAATTCCGGTTATGTAACTGTAGTTAGATAATTTTTATTCAATGAAGAAAGCGACAATAATTATTCTTTTTAATATGTTGACAGTCATGGTGATTGCTCAATCAAGTGTACGTTTAAATCACTTTTGGGAAAAAACATATACACTTAATCCTGCTTCTGTTAACGATCGGTATTTTGCAGAATTTAATATGGCCGCGCGTAAGCAATGGGTTAATTTCCCAGGTGCTCCAACTACATTTTATGCTTCGGGTACAATGTTTCTGGATAATCTGAACACGCAATTTGGATTAAAAGCTATACAGGATAAAATTGGATATACCTCTACTACGAATCTTGGTTTTACTTATGCGTATGCTTTGATTCTCAACAGAGACTGGCATTTAAATCTTGGTTTGGGACTAAACTATCAGAGTGTTGGATATGACCTCTCTAAAGTGAATTCGCCGACACCCAATGATCCTGTTGTATACGCAAAACTATTAAATGCGAGTAATTTTAATTCAGATTTGGGAATAGAATTACAGGGAAGAAAATGGCAATTTGGTGCTGCATCTCAGAATTTGATATCATTATTTCAGCCCATTAATTCACAGTTTTCAAATACGAATTACATTTATACAAAGTATCGGAACAATAGCTTAAATACAATGAATCTGGGCTTTGGAGCCGTTGGAGTTCAATACGGTAATTTTTATCAGTTAGAGCTAAATCTGATGACTTATTTCAAACTAACTCCCGAATCTAATGGATTTCAGGTTGGTGCCTTTTATAGAACTTATAATGAAATTGGTGCTATTTTAGGATTGGATTTGTCTAAAAATTTGCATTTGTCCTATAGCTATGACTATAATGTAAGCGGTATTAGTACTAAATCATATGGCTCTCATGAAATTATGCTGACGTATACTCTGGACAGAGTATTTAAATGCCAGAATTGTTGGTATTAAGTTTCAATCAATTGTACATTTATATCGTCTGGGCTTATTTTGTTAAGTTCAGACGATTCTATTTATGGGTATAATATTTGTAGATGATTTAATGATAATTCTGTACCGTTTTTATAATGCTTACCACCTTTAAAGCAGAAATTAATCCATATCTTTGCAACCGTTTGCTTTAAAAAAGTAACTTAATAAAAGCAACTTCTAAAAGCTTTGGAAGTAATACTCTAAAATGAATATTTTTAAGAAATATAAATCAAAATCAATAGCTGTAGTACTATCACTCGTGATATATGGTCTAATGTTCTTGTTACTTGCTGTTATTCCGGGTTTAGATTCAGCGATGAATGTAGATGACAGTAAAATAGAGGAGGAGCCTATTCAGTTCCAGATGCTGGAGGATATGGCTTTGCGTTCAATGACTGAAACGAAAGCTGATGATAAGAAAACTATAGGAAAAGCTGAAGCGACTGATAAAAAAGCGATTGAATCTAAAACAATTGATGAAGATGTAGACAAAAACATCGACAAAGCCGATAGTGATGATCCAACAAATGTGGTTCTGAATCAAGATTCCGTAATGATGGAGCAATTAAAAAAAACGCTATCCGTATTAAAGGAAGTAATACCCCCCGATAGCTTAGCTAAAAATCCGATAGAACAGAAAACCACAGAGAAGGTACGTCAGGCTCTGGCAGAAAGAGGTCAAAATACTGCTTCTGATTGGGAATTTATTAAAAACAACTACAAAACAATTCAAAATATCCGCCGTGTTTATCCGTATGTTTTAAAAGCCAAAGAAGTAATTGATAATCTGAATGCTAAACTGGCGACAATGAATGACTCTAAAGAAAAGAAAAAATTGATAAAACAAACGGAAAAGGAATTATTTAGTCAGTTTGAGAAAGATGTGCGTAAAATGTCTTACTCTCAGGGGAAATTATTATTGAAGTTGTTGGCAAGGGAAACGAATGAGAGTGCCTATGGACTTATTAAAACGTATAAGGGAGGAATTCCAGCTACTTTCTGGTATGGTGTTGGGCTATTGTTTCATGAAAACTTGAAAGCGAAGTACGATTCCCTTGGAGAGGATGCCGCACTTGAAAAAATAGTGAAGAAACATAAGTTGGGCCAGTTTTAGTAGATGCTAACTTAATATATAAAAAGCGGCTTTCATTCGATAATGAATGAAAGCCGCTTTTTGTTCGGTATCAACTTAAAGTTATTATACTTTCTCCTTCTTAGTAAAAAGTATCATTTTCACTTTAAGTTTATTGCCTATATCTATCACACTTACTGCGTCTTGCAGATTTAGAGATTTGTCAGCATGAAGAAGAACAATCATTTCTTCTTTTTCTTTTTTCTTAGCTACCAGAGCTGTTAGCTGGGGTTCAATTTCTGCAAAAGTAATTTCTTTCTTCTCTATATAGTATTTATGATCGGCAGTGATGGTAAGATTTATTTGTTTTTTTACTACCACATCGCTTGAAGTCTTGGATTTAGGAAGAAGAACCTGAATAGTAGCTGGAGTTACCAGCGTAGATACTATCAGAAAGAATAACAGTAAGAAGAACATAATATCGTTCAACGATGCTGTATAAACCTCTGCAGTTCTTAATTTTCTACGTTCTATTTTCATTTATTTTATGTGCTTTATTTTATTTATGCCTTAATTCCCCTTTTGTAGTTACGTATTTCTTTCAACAAATCATTTGAGTATTTATCTATGCGAACTACAACTTTGTCTATACGACCATTTAAAATATAATATCCGGCATAGGCAATGATTCCAACAAATAAACCTGCTCCGGAGCAAATCATTTTCTGATAAAGACCATCAGAAATATTGGCAATATTCAAATCGTTAGTTATAGAAATGTTGTAAAAAATCTTGATTACTCCAAAAATAGTTCCCAAGAAACCCATCATCGGTGCAATAGATGCTGAAATTCCCAGAAGATTCATACTCTTTTCAAGGACTGATATTTGTTGACGAGCTTCAGACTGTAAAGCGTCCTGCACTTCAATGTCCTCTCCATGAGTAGATTCTAATCCCGCAGCAAGTACTTTGGCATATACTGTTTGCCTTTCGTTGCAAAACTTAATGGCTTTATCAATCTTTCCTTCAGCTACCATTTCATTCACTCTGGCAATCCATGTGGTATCTACTTTACCGAGTATGTTAATCGAAACCCAACGCTCTATAAAAACATAGTTGGAAATGACAAATAAAACTGATAATGGGAGTAAAACCCAGCCACCTTTTAATAATAAAAGGAAATAATTTTGTTGAGCAACTGCTGTTGTAGCTGTGGCAGCTGTGTTTGCTATAGAATCTGTAGGGATCTGAAGAATAATGGAAAGTAAGTTCATCATTTGAAAAAATTATAGGTGTTGTAATTATTTATTTTTTATTAAAACGATATAAAATGGAATTTATTTAAATGCTGCTGAAAAAACTCTATTTAAATATATCAAGACTTTCTTTAGCGTTTAATTTCTTTGCCTGTTTGATTAAATCTATATAATACAATAACATCTCCATAATCATTGAATCTGTCTGAGGTTCTTTCGAGTTCTTTAAATATGTATTTATTGTTGTATAGAGCTTTTATTTTGTCGATGTAGCTTAGACCTGTAATGAAATATCCGTTTTTGGGTTGTTCTTTCTCAAAATTTTTGTAATTATTATCCATGTAAAAGTTTAGACCATACAGGTTGGAATATTCTTTCAAGTTGTTCATTACATATGTATTATTTTTTAAATCATATTTAGACATTATTTTCTCTGCAAATGGTCTGGAAGAATATCCATTTTTAAATACAGGGTAAGCTAAACCTTCCAAAAAGATTTGTGTACAGATAAATAGTACTAAAGTCGAGATTAGTACGATTCTGGCAGTTTCTTTTCTTAAAACATACCATACGCTAATAAAAACGCAAAGTAACAAAAACCATACTAGAAATCCAAAGATGGAAGAATGCTGGAAAGCTGTAGAAAATAAACTTATATCATGAAGTGTTTTTGTGTCATGTAGGAGCAGAGTGGATACAGAATATAAATCTACAAAATGAAAACAGGCAATTAGCAATACCAGAATTCCGGATATAACTAAAATGATGCGTGCCAGTAGTTTAATTAAAATAGTTTTTTTGTTTAGTGCCCATTCATAAAGTAATGTAAGTAAATAAGCAGCACCAGGATAAGCGGGCATGATGTAGACACTTCGCTTTGATGAAGGAATAGCATAAAATGTGATTATTATAACTACCGAAATGATACTGAATAAAGTCAATTTGTCCAAATTTATGAATCGTTGCCAAATAGACAGTTTTTGAGTTGATTTCTTGATAGAAATTGAAAAAGCAGCGAAGATGAGCAAAAGGCTCCAGGGCATGAAACCTAATATAATGGCAGGAATATAATACCAAAAAGGACCTTCGTGTCCAAGTTCATAGGATATGCCTAATTTTTTACTATCCATTCCGAGAAAGCGTCCAAAATTTTCGGCATACACTAGATTCAGAAAATGCTCACCGCCTTGTTTGTAAGCCAAAATGTACCAAACCAGAAGAATAGCTAAAGCGGGTAGAGCTATGAATACGTTTTTATAAATAATCTTCCATAATGAATAACGTTTCAGAATCAGTAAATAAATACCAAACACCATACAAGGCAGGAGTATGCCTATAGGACCCTTTACAAGTGCTGCGCCGCCTAAAAAAACAGGAATGAGCAACGGAAAGCCCTTTAGTTCTTTCTCTTCCCATTTAAATAAACTTATGAGTGCGCCAATCATAAAGAATGCCAACGTCATATCTACCCGGGCTTCTAATCCTGATCGATGCATCTCGAAACTGGTTAACAGTATTATAGATGCCACAAAAGCACGATAAGAATTTGTTCGTTTATACAGAAGATAAAAAAACATCATCGTTATCCCAATTAGACTTAAAGCCGATGGGAGGCGCGCAGTAGTCTCTGTAATATGACCTACAGGTAACGAAAAAATTGCTATAAACCAGTGCATAAAAGGAGGTTTATAAGCTACTTCATCAGCATAGTCTGATGGAAGAACCCAGTTACCGGTGTTGAGTATGCAAGTTGCTACCGTAGCCTCGCGCGGCTCGCCTTTAGTGTAAAATTCGCCCATGGTAATCCATGGTAAGGTAAGAAACAAGCAGACAAATAATACGAGCAGATAGGGTTGAAGACTATAAATGCTTTTTAGCGTGTCAGTTAGTTTATTCATTCTTGTAGTGTGATATGATTTTCAAAGATAATAAAAAAGCCAAAATATCAAGTATATATTTCATCCTTCTTAAATCTCAGTTTTTCTTTCTTTGTTAAGGTGATTTTCTTGTTGATTTTGATGACTATATATATATGTATCTGTATTCGTAAATCTCAAATATCTTCCTTGACTGTTGAAGTCTAAATTCTGGAGAATTATTTTTCTACATTTTGATTTTATAAGAAAATAAGAGCAATAAATGTTAATGGTTGAAATTGCGTTGTCTTATTCATTTTGTCCTATCCTAACATCCATTTTAAAATTTTGAGTTTATTCTTTTGTTTTAATTGTATAAAATAAACAACCACTATATTTTGCGAATAGAAAATTATTTGTATCTTTGTGGGCGTACACGGTATTTTTGTGTACGCACACAAGGAATATTGTTAATGGATGAATCATTAAGCTATTCATGAACAGTGTCTTGTCTGTTTTTAACGATATTGGAGTTATCTATAGGATATAAGAATTTTTCAAAAATAAAGATTGCTGTGATTATTTTCATTCAATAATAAATTACTTACCAAATTTTAAAACAATAAATATATGAGAAAAGTATTAGATGACAGTTAAACAGAAAGTTTATGCGTCGAATAATTAGTGAGTAATGAACGCTAATTAATTAAAATTTTAATAGGTTTTATTCGAATTTGAAAAAATCAATACAATAAGTTAATCAATTATATAATGGAAAACATAAACAAGATTTTATTGATCAAGTTTTTTCTTACGTCAAAAAAGAAAATTAAACTGACAAGTATCTTGCTCCTGTCAATGTTTCTTATGAGCTCAGTTGTTTTGGCTCAAGGAAAGCATGTAGTTAAGGGATCAGTACTAGATGAAACTAATCAACCTTTAATAGGAGCAACAGTCATAGTTAAAAACGTAAAAAAACACAGGTGTTGTCACTGATGTAGATGGAAAGTTTACAATTAACGTTCCAGATGGACAAAATACACTTGTTGTTTCTTACATTGGCTTTAATCCTCAAGATGTAAATATTGCCGGTAAGAGTACCGTTACAGTGAAATTGAAAGATAATACTGTAAATATGGAAGAAGTTGTTGTAGTAGGTTATGGACAACAGAAAAAAGCAAGTATTGTTGGTTCTATTACCCAAACTTCGGGCAAGGTTCTTGAACGTGCGGGTGGAGTGTCTAGTTTGGGAGCTGCACTTACAGGAAATCTCCCTGGAGTTGTTACGATGACTACAACAGGCAAGCCAGGTAGTGAAGATCCTACAATTTACATACGTGGAGTAAGTTCTTGGAATAATAGTAATCCGCTTATTCTAGTAGATGGAATTGAACGTGAAATGAGCAGTGTTGATATTAATTCTGTTGAATCAATTTCTGTGCTGAAGGATGCATCGGCAACAGCTGTATATGGTGTGAGAGGTGCGAATGGAGTAATCCTTATTACTACCAAAAGAGGTAATGAAGGTAAAGCTAAGATAGATGTTGGATTTAGTTCGACGGTGAAGACACCATCTAAACTTCCCGGTAAAATGGATGCGTACGATGCCTACGAACTAAAAAATAAGACTCTTGAGTATGAAATGAACTCTCAACCGTCATCTGCTTGGCCTTTAGTTAGATCTCAATCTTTTATAGATAACTATCGTAATCAAACCACACAAGCTCAAAAAGAACGATACCCCAATATCGACTGGACTAAGTTGACATTTAAGGATTACACAACATCCTATAATGCAAATGTAAATGTATCCGGCGGAACTAAGTTTGTTAAGTATTTTTCTGCTGTTGATTATCAACATGAAGGTGATCTTATGAGAGTATATCCTACTGAGAAGGGATACAATACAGGATATACTTATGATAGAATAAATTCAAGAGCTAATTTGGATTTTGAACTGACAAAGTCAACCAAATTTATGGTTAATCTGTCAGGTTCATATGGTCGAACGAAATCACCTTTTACCGTTATTACCGAAAATAATTATTATGCCGGTGCCTATGGTTTGGGTTCTGATATTTTCTATCCCCGATATTCGGATGGATCTTGGGGGTATAGTGTAGATAGTGGGGTACTTCAACCTAATCCACTTTCATCTCTTGCACTTAGCGGAGTACAATATACTACTACCACACGTATAGCTACTGATTTTGCCTTAAATCAAGATTTAGGGATGTTGCTCAAAGGGCTTACTGCAAAGGTTACTGTTTCCTTGGATAATAAATTTATTGAGAGTCAAAGAGGTCAAAATGACGCTTATGCTGATTATCAGCAGAAATCTATTGATCCTGTTACCGGAAATGTTACTGTGAAAAATACAAATGACGCAACTACGAATTTTGATTTCTACCCATCCAATACATGGACTTCCCAAGGAGGATCGATGCAAAACTGGAGTACTTACCGTAATTTAAATTATCAGGCTCAATTATTATATGGTGCTCGTTTTGGCGACCATAATGTTACTGCCATGGGGAATGTTGCACGACAGGAACAAGCAACAGGAGATGGTCTTCCATCTTACCGTGAAGACTGGGTTTTCCGTACCACATACAATTATAAAGATAAATATTTTGTTGAATATAATGGAGCTTACAATGGATCAGAAAAATTTGCGACAAAATATCGGTTTGGTTTCTTTTCCTCAGGAGCAGTTGGTTGGTTAATTAGTGAAGAGAAATTTATGAAAAGCCTTACTTTTCTTGATCAGCTGAAATTAAGAGCTTCTTATGGACAAATTGGAGATGATAGTGGTGATCGTTTTTTATATATGGATCTATATAATAATAGTACTACTCAAGTACCGATGACTACTGCCCTTGGTGAAAATAGTTCCTATAAATTTTACACACAATCTCAGATTGGAAATGCAAATATTCAATGGGAAAAAGTAACTAAAAAGAATGTAGGTGTGGATTTTTCTTTCTTTAAGAATCTAATTGCCGGTAGTGTCGACGTTTTTAATGATTATCGTACCGATATTATTATAAAAGGTAAAGACCGGTCAGTTCCTTCGTATTTTGGAGCTACTGCTCCTAGTGCTAATCTCGGTAGTACGAAAGTTCATGGTTATGAAATAGATCTTCGTTTTAATAAAACAATTGGAAAGCTACATTTATGGGCTAATGTAAGCATGACTCATTCCGTGGATAAAGTTATAAATAGAGATGATCCAGATCTCACGCCAGCTTATTTGAAGAAAGCCGGATACGCTATGAACCAGACTAAATCGCTCTTAACACATGGTATGTACAATACGTGGGATGAGCTTTATGGAACAACTGCTTTTGATTCTTCTGATGGTAAAATTCCCGGAAATTTCAGAATTGTTGACTTTAATGCTGATGGTGTAATCAATGGAACAAAAGATCAGGCTGCTTATGGGTATCCTACAAATCCTCAGAATACATATAACGAAACTATTGGTGCTGACTGGAAAGGATTTAGCGTTATGGTTCAGTTTTACGGTGTGAACAATGTGACTCGTTATATTGAGAATTCCAGCTTTAGTCAGACATACATCAATACTGCATATTTGCAAAATTATTGGTCTAAAGACAATACAAGTGCAGATACTCCGCTACCTAAAGTAACCACTGGTAATTCTTTGAGTGGTAATAGTAATGGAAACAGGTATCAGTATGATGGCTCTTATATTCGTTTAAAGAATGCAGAAGTTGCATATACTTTTACTTCAAAAGCGATTAAAAGTATCGGACTTCAATCATTGCGTGTTTATCTGAATGGAGATAATCTTTTGTTGTGGACCAAAGCACCGGATGACCGTGAAGTAAATGGAAGTTCAGCATACCCAACTGTAAAACGTTTTAATTTAGGGGTTAAGGTTACATTATAAATTATACTAAAAATGAAAAAATATATAAAATTAATTCTATATTGCGTTTTTTTCTCTATGTTGACAGGATTGACATCTTGTACATCATATTTAGATAAATCGCCATCATCTTCAGTCGACCCGGAAGTTTCTTGGAAGACATTTGCTGATTTCCAGGGATTTACAGATCAGTTATACCTCTGTTTGCCATCTGTTTGTAATCGTGATGATAATAACTTTTTCAATAATGGTGAGGAAGAAGTTTGGGGAGTAAATGCAAAAAGTCAGGGTGCATGGGTGTGGTCGGTTGACCAGGGTGACTTTTGGGCTTGGCAGACTGGTGGTTATGGTAGTGGGGGATCTTTTATGGATTCAAACCCGTCGAATAAAGCTTTCGATATAACTAATGTTTCAACGGCTTATGGTGCTTTGGATGCTAAACGTACAAAGGCAATGTGGCCTGGGTGTTGGTATGGAATCAGACAATGTAATTTAGGTCTTCAGAATTTAAGTAAAATGACAGGGACTGATCAGGAAAAAAATACGATTGCTGGTCAATTATATTTCTTTAGAGCGATGTTTCATTTTCACCTGATTACATACTTTGGCGGATTACCTTACATTAATACAGTACTTCCTGCTGATAAAAAACTGACTTTGCCACGGTTGAGTTATCAGGCATGTGCCGATTCTATTGCTAAAGATTTTCAAAAAGCGATTGATTTATTGCCCACTAATTGGGATGATCCTTCTTTTTTGCCAGGAGTACTCACTCAAACTAAGAACGATTTACGCATTAATAAATGGGTAGCTATAGCCTATTCAGGCAAAAATTATTTGTATGCCGGAAGTCCTTTAATGAATTCTGCTTCTGGAGGAGCCGATGATTATAATCAAGCGTATCTTAAAAAAGCAGCTGATGCTTTCGGAACTCTATTGAGCGCTGTAGAAACTGGAACATGTCCATATAAATTGATTCCCTGGAGTAAATATTCTGAAAATTATGACACCAATGGTCAGAGTAATAGAATGCCGGGTTCTGCTACCGTCAACGGAGTTGTTTATACTGAAGCTATTTACAGAGTTCCATATCTTGGTGGTACCGGTCAGTCAATGGATAAGGAATATTTGGCAGCTGGAGTTTTACAAGATAGAAGCTGGTCGCAATACCCATCTGCTAATTATGTGAACTATTTTGGGATGGCTAATGGAATGCCTATCAACGATGTGAATAAGGCTGATGTCGATGATCCTACTTCAGGTTACGATACGCATTATCCATGGAAAAACAGAGATCCCCGTTTTTATCTTAATATAGCTTATGATACAAAGAAAATGGTAATAAGTTCGTCTTCTGGAGCTAAAAACTACGTTTATGCAAATCTATATTATCCTGGCGGAAACTACAGACAAGATTCAAAAGGTTATAGTTCAGGTTATTTACTGTTGAAATTTGATCCGGTTGGATTTAATAAATACGATAATTATTACAATAGCCACGTAGTGCATGTTCCTTACATGCGTTTAGCGGATGTCTATCTAATGTATTCTGAAGCTATTGCTAAGGGCTATAATGATATTCATGCAACCTCAACAACTCTTAGTAAAGATGCTGTTTGGGCAATCAATAAAGTTCGTAATCGTGTTATATTACCAGATGGCACTCCACTACCAGGGGTTGCCGCTAAATATTTAGTTTCTGTTGAAAGTTTTATGTCTGAATTAAGGCGTGAGCGCGCCGTTGAATTGGCGTGGGAAGGACATCGATTTAATGATTTGCGTCGCTGGCATTTGTTGACTAAATATCCGTATAACATTAAAACGGGAATTAGTTTTACCCGTGATATACCGGAAACAAATGATGCTGCTCCAACATTCAATTTCTTAGATAAAAATGTTCCTGAGAATAATAAAATTAATAATTTAAAGGAATTTACAATTATTACAAGAAACTTTCAAGATAAACATTATTGGTTACCATTGAAACAGGTAGACACAAATATGTATCTTGAGTTTAATCAGAATCCAGGTTGGTAATTATAAATATATAATCGAAAAAAAAAATAGCGATGAAATATATTAAAATAGCATTTTTTATATGCGTAATTTATACTCTTTTCTCACAGAAAATGAGTGCGCAGGAAAGTAAGAAAATAAATGTGGATGCAATCGTATTGGATGTTCGTGGTAATCATATACCCGGAGCTATAATTACGAGTGATAAAGATAAAATAACTGTAGTTGCCAATGAATCAGGTGAGTTTTCTATAGTTGCTTCTGCCAATAGCCTATTGTCTGTAAATGCAATCGGGTTTAAAGCTGATAACGTTATGGCAAAAACAGGATTGAAAACTGTAGTTCTCAAATCAACTTCATCAGACCTAGTTCAAGTTGCTTTTAATCAGGTGGATAAAGCCGATTTACTTGGAGGAGTTTCCTCTGTAAATGTAGCCGACATGTTAAAAAGCAATTTTTATACCTATAGTTTAGATAATCTCTCGTCTTACGTTCCAGGTTATAGTGGAAGTTCTTCATGGGGAATGAATGACAAATTGGTTATCGTAGATGGAATTCCTCGTGATGAGTATAATGTGATCCCGTCAGAAATAGAGCAGATTACAGTTCTGAAAAGTGATGCCGCTGTTGCATTATACGGTAGCCGTGCTGCAAAGGGTGTTGTTTCTATCACTACAAAAAGAGGTACTGCAAACGATAAAACGTTTAAAGTCCGTTACAACACAGGGATAATGGTTCCCAAAGGGTATGTGCAATATTTGGGTTCATCTGACTATATGAAGTTATACAATGAAGCTTCGGCAAACGATGGTAAAGCAGCTTTGTATACTGATGCAGACATAGCTAATTCTGCATCGGGTGCAAATCCATATCGTTATCCTAGTACGGATTTTTATTCATCTAAGTATCTTAAAAAGTATGCCAGTCGCTCAGATGTAAATACTGAACTTTCTGGAGGTAATGAAAGAGCACGTTATTATTTAAATGTTGGAAATTACAATACAAATACTTTGATGAATTTTGGTTATGGAACTAAAGAAGGCGAAAACAGATTTAATGTAAGAGCTAATCTTGACATTAAATTGAGCGACAAGATTGCCAGTAAAATTAATTCAAGTGTGACAATGTATGATAAAACTACTGCGTATGCTGATGTTCAAACTAGTTCATACGATAATTATTGGACTAATGCAGCTAAAGTTCGTCCCAATTTGTTCTCTCCACTTATTCCAACAAGTTATTTGTCAGATGCAACTTCTTTGGGCTATGCGAAGAATAGTAGTTATTTAATTGATGGTCAATATTTATTAGGAGGAGCTGTAGGACAAACAACTAATAATTTTGCTGATATGTATACGAAAGGTTATGTTAAGTCAACAACTCGTAAATATCAGTTTGATGTGTCATTAAATTTCAATTTGTCTTCGATATTAAAAGGATTGACGTTTGATACTCAGTTTGGGATTGATTATAATACTTCATATGATCAGAATATTTTTAATGACAATACATATGCTGTTTATATACCTACGTGGAAAAACAATGATTCAATTTCCAGTTTGACTAAAAGTGGTAATACTGATAACGCTTTACAAAACCGAACTATTGCTAATTCGTATCAGAGACAGACTACATTTGCCTCAGGAGCCTTTAAGTATAAAAATACCTTTAATGGGGTGCATAATGTGTCTGCTATTTTGCTTGCTCATGGGTACTCATTATTAGAATCAGGTGTATATCATGCAACAGCCAATGCTAACTTGGGACTTCAGGTAGGCTATAATTATATGCAGAAATATTATATCGATTTTACTGGAAATGCAGTTCATTCAACGAAATTGGCACCGGGGCATCGTAATGCTATTTCTCCAACGGTTTCATTAGGTTGGAGAATAAGTGGTGAAGATTTTTTATCGAAAGTTAATGTGATTAATGACTTGAAAGTAACAGCTTCTGCCGGTATTTTGAATACTGATTTGGATTATACTGGTTATTATTGGTATAAAGGTATTTATAGTAGTGATAATGGCTCCTATTATTCATGGCAGGAAGGTCGACAACTTAGGACGGTAGATGTTACACGTGGAGAAAATTACAACTTAGGATATGAAAAAAGAAAGGAATTAAGTTTAGGCTTGGAGGCTTCACTTTTTGATAGAGCAATTCAAGTCAATGGTTCCTATTTTTATAGTAAGTTGGCTGGTATTCCAATCCAAAATGCTAACTTATTTCCAAACTATTTATCGGTAACCAGTCCATCTACTACTTCCTTTATTCCATATGTAAACTACAATTGTGATCAGCGTAGTGGATTTGATCTAGGCATAAATTATCGTAAACGTATACACGAAGTTGAATTAAGTGTTGGACTGGTAGCAACTTATTATGAAACTTCAGCTGCTATTCGTAGTGAGAGTAATACATATGCTTATCAAAATCTTCAAGGCAAACCTCTGGATGCTATTATGGGATTAAAGAGTCTTGGATTTTTCAAAGATGCTGCTGATGTAGCTGCTTCTCCAAAACAATCTTGGGGTACGGTGCAGCCCGGAGATATAAAGTATGAGGATGTAAATCATGATGGTATCGTTGATGATAAAGATAAAGTTTATCTTGGTCGTAGTGGTCAGAATGGGGATCCACTAACATTGGGTCTTAATGCAACAGTAAAATGGAATAATTTTTCATTCTTTGTGCTTGTAAATAGATCATCAGGTTCTATTGGAATGAAAAGTACATCAGACTATTGGGCTTCAGCCGGTACAAGTGCTAAGTATTCAGAAGCTATGCTCGGTCGATGGACAGAAGCGACAGCAGAAACTGCTACTTATCCACGATTGACTACAACGACTGGTGATAATAATTACAGAAACTCAACTTTCTGGTTGTATAAAAAAGACCAAATAAATCTGGCAAGGGTTCAACTTTCTTATGATATTCCAAAGAAAATACTTGCTAAAACATTTATTAGTGACTTGGGTCTCTTTCTCATCGGGAATGATTTATTGCGTATTGCAAAAGAAAGGAAGTATTTGGAAACAAATGTTGGTTCTTCACCTCAGACAAGACTTTATACTATAGGTGTAAAAGCTTCATTTTAATGATATAATTTAGAATTTAAAATAATGACAATGAATAGAAATATATTTGTAATTTTAATTCTCGCCGTTTTATTTGTTAGTTGTAATGATCTTGTGGATCCGGCGATCGAAAATCTTCGTTATAAGAGTGATACCTATAATACACCTAATTTTTTCTTAGGTCTTCTTACAAACGGTTATGCGAGAATACCCAATAAAGATGGTTACTCTACATTTAGTGATGTGGCGACAGATGATGCTGTGACTAATGATCAAATAGCAAATGAACAATTGACCAGATATAGGCAATTGGCAACAGGTCAATGGAGTGCAAGTAATAATGCTATGGATACATGGACTTCTAGTAATACCGGTATTCAATACATGAATATTGTTCTTGCTGAAGTTGATAAAGTAAAGTTTTCTGATGATGATAAGGCAAATTTGATGTTTAAGGATCGCATTAAAGGAGAGGCCTATGGTCTGCGCGCTATTTTTATGTATACTTTGTTGCAAGCACATGCCGGTTGGGCAAATGGAAAATTACTTGGATTTCCAATATTTTTGACAGAAGAAACAGTAAGTACAAATTTCAATATTGCACGTGCTGATTTCAATACATGTACTGCACAAATTTATCAGGATCTTGATAGTGCTTATGTTCGTCTACCCTTAGATTATACAGATATAACTAGCAATGCTGCTATTCCTGCCAGATATGTGAATGCAGGGGTAACAGATTATGCTGCATATAACCGTACTATGGGTGTAAAGTTTTTAGGTGATGTAAGTGGACGAATTGTTAAGGCAGTTCGTTCTAGAGTAGCTTTATTGGCAGCAAGTCCGGCTTTTGCCGACGGTTCAGCCAATGGGTCTAATGGTACTTGGGAAAATGCCGCTGTGTATGCAGCGGATATTATTAAATTGAAAGGTGGCATTGCCGGATTACCTTCATATTCGTATGGGGTGACTTGGTATAATAATTCTACAGAAATTAACGGATTGTCAGCTGGTTCGAATCCTCAGGAAATGATATGGAGATCTGCTAGAGAAGATGTTGGTGTTACCAATGAAACTAACAACTTTCCTCCAACTTTGTGGGGAAATGGGAGGATCAATCCTACTCAAAATCTAGTAGATGCTTTTCCCGATAAAAATGGATATCCCATTACTAATCCATCTGCAACATATGCAATTACCGATCCATATACAAACAGAGATCCCCGTTTGAAAGCATTTATTGTGACTAATGGAAGCTCTTTGAGAAGTACTACGATTGATATTACAGGGAAAACTTCAGATGGTATAAACAAACTTTCTAATTCCACTCGTACAGGATACTATATGCTCAAGTTACTAAGACAAGATGTAAACTTAAATCCGGCGGGTCAAACAAAACAATATCATTATACTGCCCGTATTCGTTATACAGAAATATATCTTAATTATGCAGAAGCTGCTAATGAAGCCTGGGGTCCACTGGCTGATCCTAAGGGATATGGTTTTTCGGCTTATGATGTAATTAAAGCTATTAGAAAAAGAGCTTTAGGTATAGCTACAGATCCTTATTTGGAGTCTATTAAAAGTGATAAAGATGCTATGAGACAATTAATTCATAACGAGCGTCGTTTGGAATTATGTTTTGAAGGATTCCGTTTTTGGGATTTACGTCGTTGGAAAGCTTCATTGTCTGAGCTAAATACATCGGCAATGGGTATCTCTATTTCCGGAACGGTAAGCAGTCCTATATATGGTGCTTCTGTAGTAGTTGAGAATAGAGTATACCAAAGTTATATGTTGTATGGTCCTATTCCGCTTAGTGAAACATTAAAATTTAGCAACTTGATTCAAAATGATAGTTGGAAATAAAAAATATTCAATAATAAAAAGAAATATGAAAAAACTAATTTTATTTTTATTGATTTTAACAGCTCTATCTGCATGTCATAACGCAGCAAATTCTTTTGATAATTATGATTATAGTACTGTGTATTTTGCATATCAATATCCGGTAAGAACAATTACGTTGGGAGAAGATATTTATGATAACAGTTTGGATCTTCAGCATAAATGTCAAATTCAGGCTACAATTGGCGGTGTTTACACTACTGACCATGATGTAATCATAGATTTTGTAGTTGCTGATACTATTTGCAATGGTTATAACCTTGTTAGTAGCCTCGTAGCAGGAAGAACAGCTGCTGATCCAACAGTTGCTATTACTCCTATGCCGCATGATTATTATACATTGGCATCAAATCAAATTGTCATTAAAAAGGGTGATATCTCAGGAGGCGTAGAGGTTCAACTAACTGATAAGTATTTTGCAGATCCATTAGCTGTAAAAAATCAGTATGTTATTCCATTACTTATGACTAAGGTGTCAGGTGCAGATTCTATTTTGCAAGGGAAACCACTTAATGTTGGTACACATCCAAGGATGTTATACACAGCAGGTTGGAGTGTTGCAGCAAAAAATTACGTGTTGTATGCAGTTAAATATATTAATCCTTGGCATGGATTTTATATGCGAAGGGGTGTAGATGTGCTAAATGGAGCTATTAGTGGAACTACTTATGTGAATAGTTCAAATGTAAGACATCCTGTTGAAGTTACAACTTATGATGCAGCAACTGATACTAAATCTGCAGATAAATATTTAAATTATTTAACAACTACTTCTATGACTGGATTGATATTCCCTGTCACTTTGAAGAATGCTACTGGAACTATTTTAAAAAATGCTGCAGGAACTAATCTTGTCTATAATTTAAATCTAACTTTTGATGCTTCTGGCAATTGTACCGTAACTTCATCTAATCCAACAGTTTTTACTGCATCTGGAACAGGACAGTTTGTGAAAAAAGGCGAGAAGAATAGTTGGGGTAATGTTGATAGAGATGTTCTTTATATGAATTATAGCATTAATGACATTTCTAACAATATAACTGTTGCAACTAAAGATACTCTTGTAATGAGAAACCGCGGTGTAGTTATGGAACAATTTACTACAGTAGCTAAATAAAATACATTAATATAATTATTGAACTTAAAGTACGAAACTAAAGATACTTTAGTCGTTCGCGATAGAGGTATTAAACCTGAGTAATATTCAGTAGTTAAGAAATAAATATTAAAATTATCGGAATTTTAAACGACTTATGTTTGTACTTAAGTGTGTGAATTTCGATAGATTATAACTTATACATTATGTGTTAGATTGAGATTAATAACTCTAGAAATCGAATCCCCTTCTGGTAATGCAGTAGGGGATTCTTTTTTTATTATACGTGGAGTTTTTGGGTAGAATAAGCTTTTATGAATTGAATCGTCTCAAAAAAGTTTAATAAGATCCGATTTTTAGATTGTTTTGTAACTAAGAAAATTGTACATAATTAAGAGTATTCGACCGTACTTGAGAAAGTTCTTCGATAGCTACCACTAATACAAGTACTGAGTATACTTTATTCTGCTTTTTTTGAAGTTCCGTGTATTCATTACAAAATTCATTTTGTAAATCTTTTGTTGATAAAAAATCAATATAATAGTAAAAAAAAACGCATTAGGTCAGGAGTTTTTGTCATATATTACTACCTTTGTTTTCAAATTTAAAACCATATCGTTGAATCTGATATTCTTAGATCTAAATGTATTTTCAGAATATACCGGGTTTTATCTCAGAAGAGTAATATATAAATAATAAATAAAAATTAATGTAAACCGGTGACGGAGCCGGAAATGAAAAAATTATGAAGACACCTCGTTATCTAGTAAAAGATCTTTACACTGCAGATCCATCGGCTCACGTTTTTAACGGAAAAATTTATATTTACCCTTCTCATGATGTTGAATCGGGCATTCCTGAAAATGATAATGGTGATCATTTTGATATGCGCGATTATCATATTTTTTCGATGGATAGTATTGATGGTGAAGTAACTGACCATGGTGTAGCACTTGCTGTGAAAGATATTCCTTGGGCTGGTCGTCAGCTTTGGGCACCTGATGCAGCATATAAAGATGGTAAATACTACCTGTATTTTCCATTAAAAGATAAGAATGATATTTTTCGTATAGGGGTGGCTGTAAGCGATAAACCTGAAGGTCCTTTTGTGCCTCAGAGTGATCCTATAAAAGGAAGCTTTACCATAGACCCTGCTGTTTTGCAAGACAATGATAAAGACTATTATATTTATTTTGGTGGATTGTGGGGTGGCCAACTTCAACGGTATCGTAGCAACAAAGCCATTGAAAATCCTGCTGAGCCAGCAGACAATGAAGATGCTTTGTGTGCACGCGTAGCAAAATTAAGTGATGATATGCTTGAATTCGATGAGGAACCACGCGATATATTGATATTGGATGAAGATGGTAAACCACTTACAGCAGGAGATCATGATCGTCGTTACTTCGAAGGACCATGGATGCATAAATACAATGGAAAATATTATTTCTCTTACTCAACAGGGAATACACACAAACTATGTTATGCTATCGGAGATAATCCCTATGGACCGTTTACCTATGGAGGCGTTATTTTAACTCCTGTAGTTGGTTGGACCACGCATCACTCGATAGTAGAGTTTGAGGGTAAATGGTATCTTTTCCATCATGACAGTGTACCTTCGGGAGGTAAAACATGGTTGAGAAGCATTAAAGTTGTAGAATTAGAATATAATGAAGATGGAACTATTAAAACCATCGATGGAGGTGGTGAAGGGAAATAAGTATCTTCAAAAATAATCATCAATGTGTATTCCAAAAATACACTTAAATAAAAAACAAACAACTTCATGATGCGAAATCTGATAGCATTTATTCTTTTCCTATTAATGGTTGGTGGGGTAAATGCCGAGACAGGGCACCAATTGTGGTTACGCTTTGATAAAGTCGAAGCTGAATCACCTGTTTTTTCAGGGATTAATGCAGATAAATCAAGATTTGCAGTAAAAGAGTTTCAACAGATTTGGACGGAGAAGACAGGTAAATCGCTACCTGTTGTTTCCGGACAGATTGATAATCAGTTGATAATTGCTACCTTGAAAGATAAGATTATTCTTACTTTAGGAATTGAAAAAGAGTTAGTCCGTTTAGGAAAAGAAGGTTATGTAATTAAGACTATCAGCAAGCAAAATAAGACTTTTACAGTGGTAGCTTCCGCAGATGAAAAGGGCTTATTATATGGTGTTTACCATTTGTTGAGAATTCTTCAAACAGGTAAATTTAGCAAATCGCTTAGTATATCTGAAAAGCCTTCTTACTCGGTACGTGTATTAAATCATTGGGATAATCTGGACGGTACCATTGAACGTGGATACGCCGGTCGATCTATTTTTTGGAGATATTCTGAAGAACATCCTACAACAACCGACAAGGATATAGCTCTTTGGAAAGAATATGCCCGTGCCAATGCTTCAATAGGGATAAACGGAAGTGTTCTGAATAATGTAAATGCTTCGCCTAAAATGCTTTCTGAGGAATATCTTTTAAAGGTGAAAGCGATTGCTTCAGAGCTGCGCCCTTATAATATAAAAGTATATCTGTCTATAAATTTTTCTTCGCCGGCCAATCTGGGTGGACTGAAAACATCTGATCCGCTGAATCCCGAAGTAAAAATGTGGTGGGCGAAAAAAGCCAATGAAATATATAAACTGATTCCTGATTTTGGTGGATTTTTAGTAAAGGCCAACTCTGAAGGTCTTCCCGGTCCACAGGACTTTGGACGTACCCATGCTGATGGTGCCAATATGCTGGCCGATGCATTGAAACCTCATGGTGGAATTGTTATGTGGCGTGCATTTGTTTACGATGCAGTAAAAGATGACCGTGCAAAACTGGCATATAAAGAATTCATACCGCTTGACGGGCAGTTTAGAGACAATGTGATTATTCAGGTAAAAAACGGACCAATTGATTTTCAACCACGTGAGCCATTCAGTCCATTATTTGGAGCAATGAAAAAAACTCCATTAATGCCGGAGGTCCAAATTACTCAGGAATATCTGGGTTTTTCTAACCATTTGGTTTTTTTATCAACAATGTGGGAGGAATTCTTGGAAAGTGATACCTATTGTGCCGGAAAAGGTTCGACTGTAGCTAAAACTACTGATGGCACAATATTTAAACAAAAACTAACAGCTATTGCCGGCGTAGCCAATATCGGATTGGATGCAAATTGGTGTGGTCATCATTTTGCGCAAGCCAATTGGTATGCTTTTGGACGACTGGCTTGGAATAATAGCCTTACATCAGCCGAAATTGCAGAAGAATGGATTAAACAGACTTTCTCTACGGAAGTAAAATTTGTGGAACCGGTAAAATCAATGATGTTAGAATCGCGCGAAGCTACCGTAAACTATATGATGCCGTTGGGATTACATCATCTTTTTGCTTACGGACACCATTACGGACCTGAGCCCTGGTGCGATGTGCCCGGTGCTCGTCAGGACTGGATGCCAAAGTATTATCATAATGCATCTGTCAAAGGTATCGGCTTTGACCGTTCAACAACAGGCAGTAATGCAGTGCTACAATATCTCTCTCCACTCAAGGAGGATTTCAACGATGCGAAAACTTGTCCTGATAAATATATATTGTGGTTTCACTTTTTACCATGGGATTTTAAAATGAAAAGTGGCAGAATACTTTGGGATGAGCTCTGCTATACTTATGATAAAGGTGTACAACAGACTCGAGAATTTCAAAAAACTTGGGATAAAGCAGAAAGATTTGTTGATCCGGAGAGATTTACTGAAGTTCAAAGCAGACTGAGAATTCAGGCTCACGATGCAGTATGGTGGAAAGATGCCTGCCTACTTTATTTTCAACAGTTCTCAAAGCGTCCAATTCCATATGATATTGAACGTCCTGTTTATAAATTGGATGACTTAATGAAAATCAAACTGGATTTAACGCAACATAATTAATAAAAATACACATTACTTTCCTGTCATGAAGGATTCTATGGAAAGTATAAGCTATAAGAGATGGAAAAAACTTGGAGATGGTTTGGTAAGAAGGATATCATAACGCTTGATATGCTTCGCCAGATAGGAGTAGAAGGCATTGTAACAGCGTTGCACGATGTGCCAAATGGTGAAATATGGACTTTAGAAGCAATTAATGACTTGAAGGGTTATATTGAAGCTTCAGGACTAAGATGGTCTGTGGTAGAAAGTTTACCGGTTTCGGAAAGTATCAAATACGGTGGTGGTGACAGAAACAGATTACTTGAAAATTACAAAATCAGTTTAGCTAACCTTGGTAAGGCCGGAATTAAAACAGTTTGTTATAATTTCATGCCTGTAATCGATTGGATACGAACAGACTTATATCGCAAAGGAGAAGATGGAACTTATTCGCTCTATTTTGATAAGATCCGTTTTATATATTTCGACTGTCTGATTTTAAAACGCGAAGGAGCGGAGAAAGATTATACACAGGAAGAAATGAAACAGGTTTATGAATTGGATAAAACAATCAGCGAGGCCGAAAAAGATGAATTAATCCAAACAATAATCGTAAAAACGCAAGGCTTTATTAATGGAAATATAAAGGAAGGCGATCAGCAACCCGTTGAGATATTTAAGCGTTTACTTGCTCTCTATGATGGAATTGATAAAAATCAGTTACGTGAAAATATGAAGTATTTTCTCAAAGCTGTAATTCCCGTAGCAGAAGAATATGGCGTAAATCTTTGCGTACATCCGGATGATCCTCCGTTTGCAGTGCTTGGTTTACCACGGATTGTTACCAATGCTGATGATATAGAGTGGTTTTTGAATGCTGTGGATAGTCCGAATAACGGTTTGACGTTTTGTGCAGGTTCATTGAGCTCAGGATTGCATAATCAGGTTCCGGAACTGGCTCAACGATTTGCTAAGCGAACTCACTTTGTACATTTACGCAGTACCGATGTAAGTGAAAATGGCAACTTTATTGAAGCATCTCATTTAGAAGGGAGAGGACATTTGATTGATCTGGTGCGTATTTTCGAACAGCAGAATCCAAATTTACCAATGCGCGTAGACCATGGAAAGCTGATGCTCGATGATGTCAACAAACCATACAACCCGGGTTATTCTTTTTTAGGACGTATGTATGCATTGGCTCAGGTTTCGGGTATTTTGGCCACTGTAAAAAATGAAATGATCAAGAAACAATCATAGAAAATAAATATATTGTATGAACGAAATTTTTAGTATTAAAGGAAAAGTGGCAGTAATTACCGGTGCAGGTGGTGTATTGGGGGGAAGTATTGCCAAAAGTTTTGTAAAAGCCGGTGCGAAGGTAGTGGCAATGGACATTCGCCAGGAAAATCTTGACGTGAGAGTAAAAGAATTGACTGATTTAGGTGGAGAAGCTATCGGATTGGTTGGAAATGTTCTTGATATTCCGAGTTTAGAGGCTGCTGCTCAAGAAATTATTAAGAAGTGGGGACGCATTGATATTTTATTGAATATCGCCGGTGGAAACATTCCCGGAGCAACACTAGCGCCAGATCAGGAATTTTTCGATATGAAAATTGCCGATTGGGATAAAGTAACCAATTTGAATATGAACGGTACAGTTTACCCAAGTTATGTATTTGGAAATGTGATGTCTAAACAAAAATCAGGAAGTATCATTAATATATCTTCGATGGCTGCTTTACAATCTATTACACGTGTGCCCGGTTATTCTGCAGCAAAAGCTGCTGTAAGTAATTTTACTCAATGGTTAGCTACCGAAATGTCAATGAAATACGGAGATGGTGTTAGGGTAAATGCTATTGCTCCGGGTTTCTTTATTGGTGATCAGAATCGGGCTGTTCTTCTGAATCCTGATGGATCGTTGACAGAAAGAAGCGTAAAGGTATTAGCGAATACTCCCATGAACCGCTTTGGTGATATCAATGAACTTAATGGTGCTGTTCAATTCTTGTGTTCAGAAGCAGCATCGTTTATTACAGGCGTTGTACTGCCAATCGATGGTGGATTCAGCATATACAGCGGAGTCTGATTTCTCAGATTTACGAAGCACTTAGCTTATATACATCAAACAGATATGTTCGATATTGCTTCATGCAATACCACTCTTTTTAAGGATGCCATTTTCCGAGATATCAACGATATTTTTGAGAGTGGCATTTTTATTTCTTTAATATCAGATTCATCATTGAATTTCAATAAACGTTGAGAAAACGACTATATTTGTATGTCGTTTTGATTAATCGATATAAATAAAATTTCTATGGAAAGATTTTTTCAACTACTGAGTGAATCAATGCATTTAAGTTCAGAATTAAGAGCTGATTTGGCTGATAAGATTTGCATTAGAAAAGTAATAAAAGGCGAGATTATTGTAAGAGAAGGGAAAATTTGTGACCAGTTGTTTTTTATAAAAAAGGGTGCACTTCGGGGATTTCATTATCATAATGGCAAGGAGATTACATCCTGGTTTGGCTTTGAGGATGACTTTGGCACATCTACTTATTCGTTTGTGGCTCAGAAAATAGGATTTGAAATAGTTGAAGCTATCGAGAACGGTATTTTATATGCAATTTCATACATTGATTTGTATTCCATTTATAAAAAACATCCGGAATTTAATTACGTAGGCAGAATACTAACCGAGAAATACTACATTGATTTAATGGAACGGACGTTATGCCTGCAATATCAATCGGCAAAAGAAAATTACGAGCAACTGGTTGTTAGTCGTCCTCATATTCTTCAGCGGGCATCGTTGGGGCATATAGCATCTTATCTGGGAATCTCGCAAGAAACCCTGAGCAGGATTCGCACAAAAAAATAACAAATAAAGACTCTCTTTTTTGACTTTTGTCAAAACACACTATAAAAAATAACAAGACATTTGTATTGTAATATAAATAATAAATCAGTTATATAGATAAACCTGTAATCTGTCTTTTATCTTCTGATTAATAGTTGTTTATATTTCGAAATTAAGGTATTGGTGTAAATTTTATTGTGTTTGGAAAAATGAAAAGAGCTGAATTAAAAGACAAGAATGTGGTTGTGGAAATTATGACTAAGTCATTACAGAACGATCCTCACTTTGGTTATCTTTTAGAGAAATCTAAAAATAAGAATAAGTTCAGGATAATAATGGAATATATATTTGAAGAATCGTTTAATAAGGGGGAAATATACCTGAACGACGACAATACTGCAACGGCGCTGTGGAATATAAAAAAGAAAGAGACACTCACATGGAAATATATTTATCGGAACATTTCATTTTTATTTAGAATAGGTTTTCGTTCTACGTACAGAATTCTGAGAATGGATAAGCTGGTAAATCAGTATCATCCCAGAATAGAGAAATTTGCTCATCTATACCTTATCGGGGTTTTACCGGAAAGCCGTGGAAAAGGATATGCAAGAGAATTGATAACTTATATGGTAGAAAAGTCTAAGAACAATGATACTGCGCTTTATCTGGAAACAGCTAATACCACCAACATTAGTATTTACAACAAAATTGGATTTCATGTCTTTCAGGCTATAAACATGAATGGTCACACATTATTCTGTATGAACAGAC
>Ga0302209_10000155_pt1 | contig 32269 bp, 21 predicted proteins | sample II_Fen_E3_1_FD_194574 | JGI IMG/M metagenome (GOLD analysis project Ga0302209, IMG submission 194574) | Peat permafrost microbial communities from Stordalen Mire near Abisko, Sweden - II_Fen_E3_1 | ecosystem: Environmental > Terrestrial > Soil > Wetlands > Permafrost | place: Sweden: Abisko...
GGATAAAGATAGTTGCCACTAAGACACAAAGACACAAAGCGTCACAAAGTTTAGTAACTTGTAGTAATTTAGGATAAAGATAGTTGCCACTAAGACACAAAGACACAAAGCGTCACAAAGTTTAGTAACTTGTAGTAATTTAGGATAAAGATAGTTGCCACTAAGACACAAAGACACAAAGCGTCACAAAGTTTAGTAGCTTGTAGTAATTTAGGATAAAGATAGTTGCCACTAAGACTCAAAGACACAAAGCGTCACAAAGTTTAGTAGCTTGATTTTATTTACTTTTTCGATAAATCGGGATGTTCGTTTTTTCGGCATTTACAACTTTACATAAGTGCCTCTTATTCATCTTTGCGGAACCAAAAAAGGGAAGAAATAAACAATATGCGGAATAAATAGTAAATAGTAAATAGTAAATAGTAAATGAATAAAACTTGTCCGGCTACTGACGGATAGTAAATGTTTTCGATTAATTGGTTACTGAAAGAATTAAATTAAAGAAAAAAGCCCTGAGGTGTAAAGTAGGAAGTACCTCATTGAATAAGGAGAATATAAGTATTCCTTATTCTACATTTGAAGAGATAAATTGGTTTGAGTTATGTGTTATAAAAAAGACAATATATGCAAACCAAATATACTTGCGATACAACTTAAACCATTTCAAAGGTCGAACTACCTTGGAGTGACTGAAAAGGATTCTTTTTAAATAAACATGAAAAAATTGATCAATGACAACTGTTTTGATTAACCGATTCGTTTTTATAAAATTGAAAAAAAATACCACAATTTTGCTCCACATGGGAGTGACGAATATTGTTATGTAGATTGAATTATATCCTTACATATGATTCATAATGTGCTTTAAGCGCTTGCTATACAGTAATTAAAGATTTTTTAAATGGCAGATTAATTTTCCGTTCTATGTCATTTGCTGTATTAGAAGTTCGTATATTAAAAGGAGTTTACTTGTTCCTGCAAGATTCTTTTCCACACGTTTAGATACACTTATTTGAAACGTATACCTGATTTTTTTTTAAGATTGTAAAGATATTCCCAAATTTATACTCATTAACCGCATTGTACTGATTTTTTATCTATTGCCGGAACTCCATGAGCCTGTAATTATATCCGAACGACTTCTTTACTGATCATTTCAATTATATCCATTCATCTTATTCCTTTAATTTATTAAATAAAATTGCAGTATCTCAATATGCTGTTCCCATCATATAAACGAATGATGATATTTTTAGTAAAATGTGAATCATTAATTAATGGATGATGACAGATCATTCATCATTCCTCAGTAACCATTTGTCACTAATCGTCCATCACTACCACCTATTTTATGTATACATATAAAACGACCTTTTCATTTTTTGTTATTTTGATTTTCCTGTTTATGTTTTCCTGTGCTTCGGTGAAAGATGTGGCCTATTTTCAAAAACTGGATTACACGACCGATTTATTAAAGCAAAATCAATCTTCAGATGTCCACAGGGCACGCATTAAACCTCTGGATATACTAACTATTACTGTGGTATCCACACAGCCTGAAACTTCTATGATATATAATCTGGTTACACCACAAATTTCTGAAATATCAGGAAACAGCATTCAATCTGTACCAACATTACAAACTTACCTGGTCGATAATGAAGGGTACATAAATTTTCCGGTTTTCGGGAAGTTAGAAGTGAAAGGACTTACACGCAATGAACTGGCAACGATGCTACTTGAAAAACTGGCTCCTTCGTTCAATAAAGAAATACCGATTATAACCATTCGAATCACAAATTATACAGTGAATGTAGTTGGTGAAGTGATGCGGCCTGGCAAATTCATTACTATGAATGATAGGATGACCATCTTTGAAGGATTGGCAATGGCAGGTGATCTGACTATTTACGGTAAACGTGAAAACGTGAAAGTATTGCGAGAAAATTCAGATGGAACAAAAAAGTATTTCACCATTAATCTGAACGATAAGAATATTATTTATTCTGAAGCCTATTACCTGGAACAAAATGATGTGGTATATGTAGAGCCTAATGGAGCTAAATCGAGAACATCAAGAATAGGTGCTTCTGAAACACTTACGATTTCTGCTTTATCAATTTTGATTTCTGTGGCGAGTATTGTTATCAATGTGTTGAAATAGAAGTGAGGAATGAGAGGTGAAAAGTGAGGAGTGAGAGGCAAGAAGTGAGGCAAGAGGTGAGAGGCAAGAGGTGAGAAGCAAGAGGTAAGAAATAAGAAATAAGAAATAAGGGTAAGAGGTAAGAATATGAGGTAATAAAATAAAAAACAGGCAAAAGTAAGAAGCTAGAGACTTGAAATTGTTGTGTTATACCACCTTGAAAATACTTTACATTCCGCATATCGGGACACATTAATTCGAACCATTCAACAAACTTCATCGACCAGTCTTTCTACCCTCATTTGGAAATGTTGGGCAAGGTCGGGTATAATAAAAAAAAGAGACCCATTCTACAATTCACTTTTTAAATTGCTGCTTTTCAATTTTGGTTCTATGCGCGTAAATTAATGCACTTAGGAAAAAAAGTTAAAGAAGTTGCTAAGTACATTACATTCATACCGGGACACATTAATTCGAACCATTCAACAAACTTCATCGACCAGTCTTTCTACCCTCATTTGGAAGTGTTGGGCGAGGTCGGGTATAATAAAAAAAGAGAGACCCATTTTACAATTCGCCCTTTTAATTGTCACATATCATTTCTGATTATTTTGACGGATTACGAACCCAATAAACAGATTACAAAATTAAACATCATTTTTAAATAGCATTTTCGCGCCGTTTTAATCCTTATAACGTGTTATTAGTTTTAATACACTCAATTCGGATATTTAATATGCGTGGAAACCATTATTAACATTAAATTCCTTATATTCAATGAATTCCAACTACGAATCTGAATCAGAAAAAGAACAGCAGATAGATTTGTTAGGTCTGTTTTTTAAGTATCTATCCTATTGGAAACTCTTTCTGGTGTCCCTGGTCGTTTGTATAATGATAGCAGTTGCATACCTCAAACTTTCTACCCCGATTTACGAAGTTCTCTCCACCGTTTTACTCAAAGATGATAAAAAAGGAGGTGGAATGGATGAACTGGGCGCTTTGAAAGATATTGGTTTACTTGATGTGAAAAATAATGTGGATAACGAATTGGAAGTACTGAAAACATCAAATTTATCAGAACAGGCTATTCGTGAACTTGGTATCTATGTAAATTATGAAGAAATTGGAACATTCAGAAATAAAATTCTGTATGGGCAAAATATTCCTATAAAAATCCACTTACCTGATGCTGTGTTAGACACTTTAAATCAACCTATAGAATTTAATGTTGATATAAATCCTCATGGTGTATATGAATTTAGTGGGACGTTTGAAGATAAAGATTTTAAAGTTAAAGCAGCTTCAAAAGACTCTTTTGTTATTTTACCATGCGGGAAAATATTTTTTAAAAGTAAAGGTTTGGATCTTAAGGAAACAATGTCATTGGATATAAACATTCTTAGTCCGGTAAAAAGGGCAGACAGTTTTTTATCTAGAATGACTATGGATCTCACTTCCAAGACTACTTCGGTTGTAAATATTGTTCTCAAGACATCAAATGTAGTTCGAGGAAAAGATTTTCTGAATAAATTAGTTGAAGTTTATAACAGAGAGGATATGAAAGATCAGAATCTGGTGGCATCGAATACTGATGCATTCGTAGAAAAGAGACTTGATTCATTATCCAGGGAACTAAAGGAGGTTGAAAAGCAGGTTGAGAACTATAAACAACATCAGGGATTGACTGATATACAATCTGAAGCCGGCTTATTTATTCAAAAAACCGGTGCTTATGAAGAAAAACGTCTTGAGGTAGAGACTCAACTGGCGATTGTAACTGATGTTGATAATTATATTCATAAAAAGGAAAACAGATACAAATTGCTTCCTTCCGGTACAGGGATACAAAGTGAAAATCTGAATACAATGATAAATGATTATAATAAATTATTACTGGAACGAAATCGATTATCACGAACGGCATCACATACGAATCAGACCCTGTTGGACCTGAACGCACAAATTGACGGGATGTTTAGTGCAGTACAGGCAACTGTCAGAAATGAAAAACAAAGTTTACAGATAGCCCGACAGGATCTGGTAAAAAAAGACAATGAAAATGCCGGACGAATTAAGTCTATACCACGTCAGGAAAGGGAATATACAGAAATTAAACGTCAGCAAACTGTAAAAGAAACGTTGTACATATTTTTACTTCAGAAAAAAGAAGAAAATTTCCTGACTATGGTGGGGGTTGTTCCCAATGCTAAAATTATTGACGAACCTAGAAGTAATGGAATACCTGTTTCTCCTAATAAAATAATTATTATGCTATTTTCGCTGTTACTTGGTTTTGTAATACCAATTATTGGTTTGAATATGAATGATTTATTGCGTTATCATATCCAGAATAAAGAAGAACTTGAAAAAATATCCATTGTCCCTATATTGGGTGAGATTGCAAAAAGTGAACAAACAGGTAATATTATTATCCGCGAAAACAGTACCAACCGGTTTACTGAGATGTTCAGACTTCTTCGTACAAACCTCTTGTTTGTTTTGGGTGATCCAGGACAAAAAGTGATCAATGTGATATCGAGCATTGGCGGAGAAGGAAAATCTTTCATGTGTATTAATCTGGCCATGAGTCTTGCATTGCTTGATAAAAAAATATTGATTATCGGACTTGATGTACGTAAGCCAAAATTGGGAGATTATATCGGGTTGGATAATAAAACAGGAATCACTATGTTTCTTTCAGGAAGTCTTGCTGAAAAAGATCTGATACGTCCATCAGGTATTCATCCAAATCTATCGGTTATCACTGCAGGACCGGTACCACCCAATCCAGCCGAGTTAATGGAAAAACCGGCATTGGATAAATTGATTGCCGACTGTAAAAAACAATTTGATTATATAATTATTGATACAGCCCCTATCGGGATTGTCTCAGATACGTATGCCCTGAATCGTTTTGCAGATGTTAATTTGTATCTGGTTCGTGCTGACTATACACCGAAAAAGAACATCGAAGATGCTACCATTCTTTTTAAACAAAAAAAACTGACAAGAATGTATTTTGTAATGAATGCAACCGATTTAAAAAAAGCTGCTTATAGGTACGGATATGGTAAAAAATACGGGTATGGATATAACAGTAAATATGGGTATGGATATGGGTATAACGATGGGGAAAAATAGGGATAGTCGGTAGTTTAAAGTAAGTAGTTATAACTATTATGATCTGAAAGTACCGGTGCAAATTTTAAATGAAACCAGTTACACGAGATTTAGTTTTATATGAACCTCTAATAGCCAACAATCCCAACCATAATTGACAATACATTAAACAGGTAAGCTTTCTATATAAAATTAATTTATTCAATTATATTATATACTGCCACTCTGGAGGCATTGGATAATTTGTTTCTTAATAACTTTTTATTCCGTTAATTGATAAAGCAAATAATAAAAATGAATAGGCAAAATTGTAAATTGTAAATAGTTAAATTGTAAATGTATTTGGGCAATTTAATCAAAAAAAATTGTCTTAATTTTTAGATAAAGCATTTAAAAAAAAACGATGAAAACTAAAATAAAAAAAATAGTTGACAGACTATGGCATTATTTTAATGCCAATCTGTTCAGGAGTTTTATTGTTAATTTAAAGGTGAATGCTAATCATTGCAGACCGTTTCCTCTACTGTTTTTTGGTAAGACAAAATCTGTTATCAGTAGATCAGCTAAAATAAATATTAATTCAGGATCACTGGATTTTAATACAGGTTATAAATATAAAGACCCTTTCCCGGGTTTTCTAGTGATGAAAGAAAATTCGGAACTTATTATTGATGGTGATGTAAATATACGATCAGGAATACATTTAATTATTTCAAAGAATGCTAAACTGAGCATAGGAAGTGGCTATTTTAACCGAGATGTAAAAATTAAATGTTTTAATAATATATCCATTGGACAACATGTCGTTATATCGGAGAATGTTGCTATTTGGGATAGTAACGGACATGATATTATAAGGGATGGTTATATTAAATCGGCACCTGTTAAAATTGGTAACCATGTTTGGATCGGAGTCAATGTTATCATTCTCAAAGGAGTTACAATTGGAAATAACGTGATTATTGCTGCCGGATCTGTTGTGAATAAAGATATCCCTTCAGATTGTTTAATTGCAGGTAATCCGGCTAAAGTAATAAAAACCGGAGTCTCCTGGAAGTTGTAATTAATATTGATTAAATGGATGAAAAAATAGAGGTTTATTTTTATTAAATCTGTTTAATAGATAGATTATAAATATAATAAAAAAAAAATGAACTATTTTGAGTAGAAATTTACAAATTCCAAATGGTGACATAAAGAGTGCATTATCAGATTTAATTTATGGATTGGAATTATTCAAATTCTGTGTACTAATACTCCCTTATAGGGTTGGGGGCTGGAAATTGAAAAAAAATCAATGCTTTACACCTAACAAACTTATCACTATTTAATCTCGAATCCTTATAAAAAAGGCATTCGAATAGTGTTCTGATTTATAGTTTGATAATTCCGTTGTGACAAACTAAAAAAATATTTTGAGGTTAATCTTAATAACTTATCGTTTTGTTTGCTCCACATTCCATTCTGATCCGGTTTGGTAGAAATCAGTAAATAATTAGTATATAATCAATATATAATCAATATATAAACAGTATCTATATAGATACTGATTATATACTGATTACTTACTCATTTCAAATTGTTTGTTTTTTGTTTTATTGTGAACGGGATGCAAATGGGATTAGAACGTAATACGGAGAATCTAGTTCAGGTTATTGTTTCATAATGATATTTTTCCCCGGGTATTTAGAATTATTTGAATTCAAGACAGCGGGAATCCTGAATAAATACTCATCCTTTTTCTATATTCTGATTTCAACTATGTTCGTTTTATAAAATAATTTGGTGGTATATATTCTATGAAAATACTTGTAACAGGGACAGCCGGATTTATTGGATTTCATTTGGCAAAACGATTGTTAAAATCCGGTAATGAGGTTGTTGGGTTGGATAATATCAACGATTATTATGATGTCCGATTAAAATACGGACGACTGGAAGAAACAGGCATTTGCGAGACAGAACTGGTGTATGGTAATATTCTGCAGAGTTCCATTTATCCCGACTACCGGTTTATTAAACTGAACTTAGAAGATAAAGAATGTCTTCGACAGTTATTCTCTGATGAAAAGTTTGATCTGGTTTGTCATCTGGCAGCACAGGCAGGAGTTAGATATTCAATAGAAAACCCGTATGCTTATATTGAAAGCAATATTATTGGGTTTATAAATATACTGGAATGTTGCAGGTATTATGCTATTAAACATTTAGTATATGCAAGTTCGAGCAGCGTATATGGCGTTAATTCGAAAGTACCCTTCACTGAAACAGATACCGTAGATAGTCCTGTAAGCCTTTATGCAGCTACAAAGAAAGCAAATGAACTGATGGCTCACACATACAGTCATTTGTTTCAGATACAAACAACAGGATTACGTTTTTTTACAGTTTATGGACCCTGGGGGCGTCCTGATATGGCTCCCATGTTATTTACCAAAACCATTATTGAAGGAAAGCCTATCTACGTTTTTAATCATGGTGATTTAAGTCGGGATTTCACGTATATCGATGATATTGTAGAAGGAGTTTATAGGATTGTTGCGAGTAAATTGCATAAGAATGAACTCTATCAGATTTATAATATTGGATGTTCACAACCGGTTAAATTAATAGATTTTATCCGAACATTGGAAGACTCAATTGGTATAAAGGCAATATTAGTTATGAAGCCTATGCAACCTGGTGATGTTTACCAGACTTATGCCGATACAACCAAGTTATCAACTGATTTTGGATATAAACCAACAATAACAGTTACTGAAGGGATATCTGAGTTTATTAAATGGTACCAATCAAAAATGTTATTATTAAATAAATCAACACTTTAACAAAATAAAATTTCAAATTCCTTATCCCCTACATTTAATTGCAATTTTAAGAACATTAAAGAATAGTATAATCCGCAAATTCTCTGGTAAATTTAATAAAATAGTGAGTTTTACCAGGTGCAAAATTTGAAACTAATTAAATGACGACAAGAGATAATAATAAACGAATTGCAAAAAACACTTTACTGCTTTATTTCAGGATGATGTTAATCATGCTGGTGTCATTATATACAGTAAGGGTAGTGTTAAATAGCCTGGGAATGGTTGATTATGGTATTTTTAATGTGGTGGGTGGTGTTGTTACCATGTTTGCATTTTTAAGTAATACCATGGCATCTGCTTCTCAACGGTTTTTTTCTTTTGAATTAGGGCGAAATGCAACCGAACAACTAAAACGAACATTTAGCATCACAGTTACCATTTATGCTATTCTGTCCGTTCTAATATTAGTTTTAGCAGAAACAATCGGTTTGTGGTTTTTAAATACCCATATGAATATTCCGGTAAAGCGGATGGATGCTGCAAACTGGATCTATCAGTTTTCGATTTTATCTTTTATCGTGACAATTATGACCATACCCTATAATGCATCGATTATTGCACGTGAAAACATGAAAGTTTACGCTTATGTGAGTATCGTTGAAGTGATTTTAAAGTTATTAATTGTCTATTTACTTGTATTATTCTCGTATGACAAATTAAAGTTGTATGGTGTATTGATTTTTGCGGTAACCTGTATTGTTACTCTTATTTACAGAATGGTGTGTATCAGTAAGTATAAAGAATGCCGGTATAGTTTTTACTGGGACAAAGATTTATTTAAAACACTAATCAGTTTTTCAAGTTGGAATCTTTTTGGTGCTCTAGCCGGTGTATTAAGCAATACAGGTGTGAATATACTTTTAAATATATTTTTTGGTCCGGTAATCAATGCTGCCAGAGGAATTGCGTTTCAAGTGAATAATTCGATTACTCAATTTGTACAAAATTTCATGACGGCAACACGGCCACAAATCGTTAAATACTATGCCACCGGAGAGAAAGATAAAATGTTAAAATTAATTTTTCAGAGTTGTAAATTTTCTTTTTTTTTGGTGTTTATTCTTTCTTTGCCGGTATTGATAGAAACTAATTTTATATTGACATTATGGCTTAAAAGAATACCCGAATATGTTATCATTTTTACAAGGTTAGTAATTTTTACAACATTAATAGATACATTATCTTCTCCATTAATGACAGCTGCTCAGGCAACCGGAAAAATAAAAAAATATCAGTCTAGTGTGGGAGGATTCAGGTTATTGATTTTGCCAATAGCTTACCTGTTCTTATATTTGGGATATCCTCCACAAATAACGATGACAATAACCTTAATTATGGCATTTTTAAGTTTGTTTTTAAGACTTATATTGCTTAAGGAAATGATTGAATTCCCAATAAAAAAATTCATATCCGGTGTACTAAGTATTTCATTGCTTGTTTCAATATTCGCATATATAGTGCCATTTATAATCGTTTTAACTATGCAGGAAAGTGTTCTGCGATTTATAGCCGTCTGTCTTTCGAGTGTAATAATATCATCCGGATTAATTTATTTTATTGCATTCACTGCATCAGAAAAAGCTGTCGTAAAAAATGCAGGTTTGAAATTAGTTTCAAGAATTAAATAGATTAAAAAAATAAACTGGATAGTCCTGAGAAAGAAACAATTCATTATTCTATTTCTCATTTTGGCATGACGTTCTGACCGCTCCCAATGGTGATATGATAGAAAATAATTTTAAAGGGGTTTTACTTAAAATATAATACGCAGGTTCGGTAAAAGTGAATGATTTTATCCTCTACTATTTCGTAGCATGACAACAAAATACCCCGTTTTATTAGATGTATGTACAGGATGTTGTGCCTGTTATAATATATGTCCTACAAATGCAATTTCTATGGTTGAAGATTCAGAGGGATTTTTGTACCCGAAAATCGATGCAATTACCTGTACTGAATGTAAGTTATGCGATAAAGTATGTCCTGAGATAAAAGAGGATAAGGATAATCAGAAAGAGAAATTTAAAAAAGCTTATTATGGGTGGCATATTGATGATTCAATAAGGAAACAAAGCTCTTCCGGAGGGGTCTTCTCGGCAATTTCTGATTCTGTATTAGCAAACGGGGGAGTAGTATATGGTGCAGCATTCGATACTCTCAATAGGAATGTATTTCATACTTCAACAGATAAAATTAACTTATCAGCATTAAGAAAATCAAAATACGCTCAGAGTTTTATCGGATATTCATTTAGAGAATTGAAGAGTGACTTAAATAAAAACAGAACATCTTTTTTCGTTGGAACTCCTTGTCAAATAGTAGGACTTCAAGCTTATCTGAAAAAGGATTATCCTGATTTATTAACAGGCGATGTCATTTGTCATGGAATACCTTCGGTAAAGATTTTAAAAAATCATATTGAATATTACGAAAATAAGTTTCATGTAAAAATTATCAATATCGATTTTAGACCGAAAACAAATGGATGGCCGAATGTAGCTTTATGGTTTGAGTGTGAAAATGGACAGGTTTTTGAGATCCCTCATCATTTTGATGCCTATTTTTCAGCCTATTTTTCGAATCTGACATTGCGTAAATCGTGTTATAATTGTAGACATTTTTTGCAGCAACATGCTGCTGATATTACCATAGCCGATTATTGGGGGTATAAAGATTATGACAAAAAAATAAATGATAAGAAAGGATTAAGTTTGATTCTTGTTAATTCTGAAAAAGGTGAATTGATTTTAAATTCAACTCAACACCTTACTTTTAAAAACATGGATTGGAAATATGGGAGCTATGTATTTAAAATGCACAATAATGAAAAAGATTTAAAAAACAGGAATCTTTTTCTTAAATCCGTATTAAGTAAAGGGTTGCAAAAATCAGTGCTGAAATTTAAACTGATTGGAAGATGGAAATCAAGATTGATATTTTTTATTAAAAAAAAATATATCAATAAAATAATATGGAATAAATTACTAAATATAGTTCCCAAAAAATAGCCGGCGGTAACTCAGAATAAAAAAAAATATGATTATACGTATGCTGACCAGTTGAGGCTGATTTCCACAGATTATTTTTAATGAAAGAAATTAAGAAAGAGATTGTCCACAGATTCCACAGATTTCCGCAGATTATTTTGATTGATTAATTTCAATGTCAATGAATAAAGTAGTTGTTAAATTGCAGAGTAATACAAGGAGCGTTTGTTACATTCCAACCAGGTTGAAAAGCTCCGTCATTTTGGTAGGTTGTAATTGAATATCTAGACTTTCCAGAAGTACCAACATCTATTTTTTCAGAAATAGGATGTTTTGCTGATAATCATTAAAAAGAATTACTTCATTTTATAATATACTTTTTTACCACCTCTTACAAAAACAAAGTCAAACCGAATGTACATAAATATAAAATATTATATCACCATTGTTTTTATTTTAATGTTGATAAATTTTTTTGGTGCAACTTCTATCCCTAATATTATATTATTAGGTTTATTAATTCCATTTGCTATTATAGAGTTTAAAAATCGATCAATCTTTAAATGGTATATAGTAGCTACTTTTATTGGATTATTATTGAGTATGATTTCTTGCTATTATTTCAGGAAACAATCCATCCCGGAAACTTTTAAAGCTTCCGCTTATATCATGTATTTGATGTTTTATTTTGCACTAAAAAATTTTAAGCTTTCCCTGCCAAGTATGGAAAAGATTCTTCATGCCGTAATTATATTATTCTGTATAAGTTATATAGTTCAGTTTATAATTTTTCCAACTGTAATTTTTAAAGGAGTGGAAGTGAAATTAGATTCAACATCTGTTGATTTACGTTTCAGATTGTATGCGCAGGGCTTAAGCTCTTTAGGAATATTTTTCGGAATAAATAAATTTATTTCCACTAAAAACTGGAAGTATTTAATCACGGCTATCCTTTGTTTTATTGTCATCCTGCTTATGGCATTCAGAACATTCCTGATTCTGATAGTTGTTTTCTCAATTTTCACAATCATTCGGATTAAAGGTAAAAAAATAAAATCAACATTAATTGCTTTAGTTTCAATTTCAATTCTTTTCATCACATTGACACAAATACCCGTTATTAATGAGAAGCTAACGTTTATGATGGACCGAAATAAGGATCAGAATTTTAGTAATCCTCAATATATCAGAATCCTGAGTTTTAACTATTATACTCAGCAACATTTTAAAAATGGAATTGAATATTTTTTTGGATCCGGGATGCCGGCAGAGAAATCCAGTTATGGATTATATATTCAATCTCTGGTTGATAAAGGTTTTTATTATCAGGATTTAGGGTTGATCGGGTTAAGCTGGATAATAGGAATACCTGCTGTATTGGTAATGATAGCATATTCAATCAAAGCATTTCGAATAAAAGTGAACAAAAACAACTATTATTTAGGCATTTGGTTTGTTTATCTGGTTTTGGCTTCGTTAACTTCAATGGAATTTTTTAGAAATGGAATGTTTGTAATTCACGCGTATGTTTTTGTAATGTTAGAAAAGGCACAACATCAAATGGAATATTCAGAGAAGAAAGTAGAAGTTATGAAATTGAATGTTGAAGAATTGTCCGGTTAGTAAAGAAAATTTCAATAGCTAAAATCTTACATTAATTAGAGGCTGCTAAAAAAAATATATTCCTGATTAATAATTAATTACAAAGTTTTTTCGATTGTTTAGTGCATGGAATATTTCGTTTTAGTATAAAACATATGCACTCAATTTGTTTTGATACTAAAAATTCTCTAAGGATTTACTTTGAATAATCCCCTGGAAACTCATTTAGAGTTCAGTTACTTCAATAGACATAATCCCCCAAATAAATTCGGGTGTTATCCACAGATCACTTTTTTGGACTTTTTCAGCAGATCCTAATTAAACAGTCTTTAAATCCAGGTATACATTATATGAAAATAGGAATCATAACTTACGCAAATGTTCCAAATTTTGGTGCAAATCTTCAGGCATTTTCAACAGTCCGGTTTTTGATAAATAAGGGATATGATCCCATAATAATAAAATGGGAGCCGGATGACTATTTGCTTAGCGTAAATGAAATGAATACAAGTCTACAAAAAGAATCGCATAAACGGTTTTGTGAAGAATACCTGCCACAAACCGAGTCCTGTAAGAATGATATAGATATTTGCCGTGTGATTACTAAGCACAAAATTGAAGCTATCATTATTGGGAGTGATGCAGTTTTACAGGATTTTACTCTATTATCAAAAATTGAATTCCCTACCAAAAGAATTTTTAATTATAAACATGTGACATCTGAAAAACTTTTTCCAAATGCATTCTGGGGCAGTTTTTACTTATCACTCGAAATCAGGATTCCAATGGTCATTATGTCTGCATCATCACAGAATGCTGCCTTTCAATTTATACATGGTAAAAAGAGATCGGAGATGTATCGTGCACTTACCCATTTCAACTATATATCTGTAAGGGATACATGGACACATACTATGATAAGTTATCTATCAAAAAATAAAATTAAATCAGATATTACTCCTGATCCTGTTTTTGCATTTAATTACAATGCCCCTGAATTTATTCTTTCGAAAGCAGAAATATTGAAAAAGTTTAATCTGGGCGATAAATACATTTTAGTAAGTTTTAGAAACCCTAAATTACTACCTGTTGCCTGGATTGATGCATTTAAAAAAAATGCGGAAGATAAAGGATTTTCGTGTGTGGCATTGCCGATGCCTTCGGGAGTTAATTTTGCTCATCATTTCGAACAGGTAATTCAAATGCCATTGTCACCCTTGGATTGGTATGCATTAATTAAATACTCTGCTGGTTATGTAGGTCAGAATATGCATCCGGTAGTAGTAGCTCTACATAATTCGGTTCCATTCTACTCATTTGATACTTATGGCTTAACAATATTCTGTAAACTGAAATGCAATGAAAAATCAAGTAAAATTTATCATATTCTGGATGAATTCTCCTTACTTTCGAACAGATGTACAGCCAATATTCGTTTTTTTAATCCCCCTACACCCGAATTTGTATTGAAAAGCTTATTGAATTTTGATCATGAACTGTGTAACGTAAATTCGGACAGGTATTTAAAAAGGTATCTTGAGATGATGACAAAAATACTATCGGTAATTTCACTTTCTAAGGAACGCCAAACTCCCGAATTCATCCATTGAATAATGAGAACCTGTTCAAATTAGTGATTCTTTGCAATGACTAACCAAAATAGAATAACTGAATTAAACTTTTGCTGTATCAGGAGCTTTTGCGGATAAAATATAAAAATAATATGAAATTATTTTTATATTTTATTTCGTACTTAATTTTAGTGTGTATACCATTCTGTAATTCACCTTCAGAAATTGAATTCAATTATTTGATCAGATATATGAATATTGCAATTGTCTCTTACTCTCATTCTGAAAGCTCTTTAGTCCTTGCAAAATATTTGCTGGAATGTGGACATTCTGTCGATTATTATTATGTAACCTGTTTGGGTAAAAAATCAGCACCTGGATTTGAATACGGAATAACGCCTAAAAGAATCGGAATAGTAAGAATAAAAAGGAAAGATAATGTGAAGTTGTACACTTATTTAAATTCAGGAAATATAACTGTGAATTTAATTACCCTCATTCTACAATCTCCAAGATTTGCTATTCTTGAAAAACTGATTATCAAATTATCTTCGAAAATTATTGGTAGAAAACACTATGACATTATAAATTTAGTGGGTCAGAATGAGCTTTTAATTCCTTTTCATAAAGCTTTATCAAAATACAAGAGAGTTCATACACTGCATGAAATAGATTCGCATTATAACGGTCAAAAAATATCGAATAAGTTGATCTCCTATTTAGATAGTCATCACATCCCAATTATAGTACATTCGAAATTCTCGTATGACAGGTTTTTCGATTTAGTACATCCGGAAACAAATCGTTTAATTAAATTTATTCCGTTTGGGTTGTTCGAATCATCAAAATTGGTTGAAGTATCAAACTCTAAATTTGATAAATACAAACCTTATGTCTTATTTTATGGATTAATCCGTCCTTATAAAGGGTTGGAAATCCTGAAACAAGCTGTTGATTTATTACACGATGAATTTAATTCTATACGCTTTATTGTAGCCGGGTATGGGTTTGATCCGGTTTTACAGGAAATGGAAAAAAGTAGCAGATTTATCGTTATTAATAAAATGTTAAGTAACGAAGAAATTGTCGACTTAAATGTTAATGCCCGATTTGTTGTTTGTCCTTATACCTCTGCTTCACAAAGCGGAATAATAACAACGTCATTCTTCTATGGAAAACCAATTATTGCATCAAGGGTAGGTGCTTTTGATGAATTTATAACTGATGGGATAAACGGGCTTTTAGTAGCACCCAATGATGCCCGCGAATTAGCCGATAGCATTGCCCGACTTATTAATGATCCTTCTTTATATTCAATACTATGTACCGGAGCTTATTCATTTTCAGAAACTTATGATTGGAAAGAAATTGCAAACGAGACCCTTAACTTTTATGACTCCTGTATTGACAGGTATTCATCTTAATTGCAAATAGATCATCGACATTCTGTGAATCAATATATTGATATTTAAAATGAAAAATCAAACCATATTTAAATTAGAGGGGTAATACGAATAAGTATCTACAGTGATTTTATTCTAATTGAAGTTTGAGCTTCTGCTATTGCTCCTTTATAAGATAAGTTTCACTTTGAAAAGAGAATGATGGAGTTTGATCTACTAATAATCTATTTAAAATTATCCACTATTTTTATTTTTCATTACTTATAAATCCAACTCTGATTTAAACATTTAATTATTTTGAGTACTCAATTTGAGTTCAAAAACGGCTTGTGTTACTATAAAGAAGGAAAGAGATGAAAGCAATAGTATTAACATTTGATAAATATAGGATTTTAACTGATCATATGATTAGCCGGTATAATTGCATGTGGCCAACTCATCCTTTTGTTTTTTATATCCCATTTCAACAAACTGAAGTAAAAAAATATTTTGAAGAGAAATATGGCAGTACTGTTCATTTGATTAAGACTCCATCGGATATAGTCAGAACGATGAGAGTATTACTGGATAATATTCAAGATGAAGAATGGATCTATTGGTGTATGGATGACCGGTATCCGATTCAGATTAATTTAACAAAGATGAATCAGGTCTACAGTTGGATTCAAACAATGAATGCTCCGGATGTTACAGGTGTTCGATGTATAAATTATCCATTTGGCAGAATGCCTGAGAATATTTATTATTTTAAGGATTCTATAAGAAACCAATATGGAATGAAATTCTTAAAACGAAAAAATAATTATAATATGATCTGGGCGCATCAATTTATGAGGATTAAAGTCTTGAAACGTTTGTTTTCAGAAATTCCTCTAGAATTAAAAGCTGCAAAAGATATGGATTTTATAGTTGAGAAGCTGCAATTACCGGCAGATCATAATATGTATGTATTGAAATCGAATATAATAAGTCTAGGTGAAAGTTCTTCAAGAGGTAAAATCACACAAAATTGCTATGAAAGTTTATTAAAAAACGGATTCAAAATACCAAGAGAATTTGAAATTAGTACTAAAAACAGGTACTATAAAGATGAATACCCTTTGATCAGTTCTTCATATTTATTTATAAAACAGATAATAAAAACATTAATGACGAAAATTGGATTATCTATAATTAATAAAAAAAGACAATAAATTCATTCCAATGATATCTTTAACTAAGTTCACTTTTATGAAAAAGAAATTTTTAAAAGAAAATAGTTTGATCGTATATTTTAGATTATGCATAGAACTACTTTATGAATTAAAGCAATTATCCGTATTCCTGGGTATTGTAAATCTACATAAAGACAGAAATAAACTGGAAGCATACATTACAAAGAAATATCATTCAATTGAAAAGGGTCTTTCATTGCCGGGTGCCAGGGTAGGTTTTGGTGAAAAAAACATAGTCGAATTGATTGATGAAATTAAAAATTATATAGCCAACTATCCGGATTCTGAATTTATATTGAAACCGATTGAAGTGTTAATACATTATCAGGAGTTTAATAGACAACATAATAATGTAAATAAAAAGATTGAAGCCCTGATAACTGAATTACCAATCATCGATTTAAATAAAAACCGGCAACATGATGTCGGAATAAAAATTATTCAAAAAAAACAAATAGAGTCGGTATTAAACGAATTTGATTTTAATCAATTTATATATTCAAGACATTCAATCCGTGATTTTGCCGAGAATGAAGTAGCTGATGAAATGATTATTGAAGCATTAAAACTGGCGAATCAATCACCTTCAGCTTGTAACCGACAACCCTGGCATACGTATGTGTACGAAAAAGACAAAAAAGATGAGCTATTGAATTTTCAGGGTGGATGCAGGGGATTTGTTGAATCGGTAAATAAAGTAATATTGGTTACCTCCGATTTAAACTGTTTTGATATTAATGAAATTCATCAAGCCTATATTGATGGTGGAATTTATTCCATGAATTTAATATATGGTTTACATTCTCTAGGGATTGGCACCATTCCATTAACGACAGGATTTAAAAGAAATAAGACAAACCTTTTGTACAACAAATTCAATATTCCTAAAAACCATGTACCTGTTTTAATTGTAGGAATAGGAAATTTAAAGGACACTTTTACGGTTGCATGTTCAGCAAGAAAGTCCGCCAGTTTGACGAATGTATTTATAAAAGATTGAAATATGGGAAAGAAAATTCTGATTATAACTTATTTTAAGAGCGTTAATCCCGGAACATTTTTACAGGCTTATTCTGTACAAAAAGGGATGAAATTAATTTATCCTGATTCGGAAATTACATTTCTAAGAACAGACCATAAAAGAAAATTATATATAACTGTAAGTCAAAAAATGAGTCTTTATGATGTTTTATTATCGAAAACGTATTCTTTAATTCGTAGAATAATTTATCGTACTCTTGAAAAAAAAACTTTTAAAAACTCAGATATTCTATTTAATTGTTTTGATTATAATGAAGATGAATTTGTTGATTATGTCAACAATTATGATATGTTAATTATTGGGAGTGATACGATCCTGGAACAAGTTGCACAACAAAACCAGATAGGTATCATGTGGGGGAATGAACGAATAAAAATCCCTCAGATTATGTTTGCAGTCAGCGCGGATGATTGTATAGAAAATTTTAAATCAGTTGATTTCTTTGGATCCTTAGAGAAAAAACTTCTTACTTTTAAACAAATAGGAGTTAGGGATGATATTGTGAAAAGTTTTTTTATTGAAAAATTAAATTTACCGGAACATTTTATTCTTAAACAGCCTGACCCAACCTACTTATTACCGCTAATTCTGTTTAAATTAAAAAATAGTCAAATTAGTAAACTAAAAAAAATAAAAGGTAAAATCGCAATCTTTAATTTTAATAGAAGATTTATTTACCGGAAAGATTTGGCAACGGTGTTAAAACGTATGGGCTATAAATTGGTTTCAATTGAATATGATCCGGATTGTGATTTATCCTTTAAAAATTTACAACCGTTCGAGTGGGCGGCATTATTCCATTATTGCGAAGTTGTATTTACTGAACGGTTTCATGATACTGTTTTGAGTCTGAGATACAATAAACCTGTTTTTTCAATTGACTGGCAAAGAAAAAAAATAAATGAAAATGGCTCATCAAAAAGGTCCGAAATCCTGAAAGAATATGGTTTATCAGCTCATCATATTACAATATTCAATCAGGAAAGTATAAAGTTGATTCCTGATAAAGTGGCTGATTTAGTTAGAAATTTTGATATTGAACACAACCAGATGATTAATGATTGTTTAATTAATAGAGCGGAAAATGTACTTAATCATATTAATTCTAATTTAAAAATGGAATAAAAAGAATAATAAAACACATTAATAAACTCAACAATTACTTCACCAATATTATAGGATAAAAATTAAAGTAAAGAGGATGACAAGAATATTTAAACTAATGAGTTTTATAGGAATTTTATCGGGTTATATACCAAGAATTATAAATAAGTATTTAATAGTTGTAAATATTGGATGATTTATAAGTTGTGGAAAGGATGTGAAATTTAATCCGCTTTCATCTTCCTTCATATATAAAAATATTTCAATCGGTAATGATGTATACATCGGAGAAAGGGTAAGTTTTATACCCTAAATTGTTCATTTATACATAGGTAATAAAGTAATGTTTGGACCTAATGTTCCAATTTTAAAAGTGTAGTTATTGGTAGTGTTCTGTGATTGCGGCCGGAGAGGTTGTTCCTAAAAGTGTTGCACCTTATACCATTGTTGGAGGAGTTCCGACTAAAAAACTTTCAAATCGTTTCAATACTTTAGAAAAGACGTTTTTTCATGATAAAACACTTTTTAGTAATAATAGAATATCTGAAGATGAGATAATTAATCAATTTGAAATATAATTTCTACTTTAAAGCATGTTCAAGAATATGAAAATAGTATTAGTAAATTACAGATATTTTATTTCCGGTGGATCAGAGCGTTACATGTTTAACATTATATCTCTGTTAGAATCTAAGGGTCATGAGGTTATACCATTTAGTGTGAAACATATCCAAAACGAACCATCTATATATGAATCGTATTTTATAGATGCTATTGGATGTGGAGAAGAAATTTATGGACACGAATATAAAAGAAATTTTAAAACTATTTTCAAAGTACTGAGTCGAATGATTTATTCTTTTGAAGCAAAAAGAAAATTTAAAGAATTACTCGTTAAAGAAAAACCGGATATTATATACATACTCCAATTTCAAAACAAAATATCCTGTAGTATAATTGATATTGCCTATAAATTAAATTTTCCTATTGTTCAACGGATTTCAGATTTTAGTCATATTTGTATAGATGCAATTCTTTATCGCTATGAAAAAAAAGAGATTTGTGAACAATGTTTGAACGGATCAAAGATAAATGGCGTATTTAATAAATGTGCAAATAATTCTTTTATTATTTCAGTAATAAAAGTATTAGCATTAAAAGTTCAAGATGTTTTAAATATCCGGAATAAAATAAGTGCATTTATTATTCCAGCTAATTCTACTGTAAGTAAATTTATTGAATTTGGAATAAAAGAAGAAAAAATAGTTCATATTCCTACTTTTTTTAAATTCAAAAAAGAAAACTTCGGGAATCTAAGTTATACTAATTATTTTCTTTATGTAGGTAGAATTGAACCTGACAAAGGCTTATTCACCCTTATAAAAGCATTTGAAAATACGAATTATAACCTGATAATAATCGGTTTTTCTAACGATGGCTACGATGTATCAATAAAAGAATATCTGAAAGATAAAAAACATAATATCACATTTACCGGTAAACTCAATTTTGATGAAATCGCACCGATATTAGAAAAATGTTTATGCACTATTTGTCCAACAGAATGGTATGATAATTTTCCTAACTCAGTACTTGAGAGTTACGCATTTAAAAAACCGGTTATTGCATCAAATTTGGGAAGCTTAAATGAAATCGTGATAGAAAATAAAACGGGAATCCATTTTGAAGCCGGAAACTACGAAAGTCTAAGAATAGCTTTAAATTATATGGATAGTAATAAAAATGATGTCATCAGAATGGGTGAAAATGCTTATACAGAACTTAAGACCAATTATTCAGAACAACAACATTATGAAAAATTAATAGATGTTTTTGATAATGTTAAAAATAAAAAAAATAATAATTAAAAAAATATTGCAAATGAATCTGGATTTCAATAGGTGACAATACAGTTTTAAATTCCACATCCTTGATTTGAGGTCAGAAAAAAGTTAAAATAGACAATTTGTAATTATTCGACGGGAAGTATAAATGTTTTCATAGATTCACTTCTTCTATGACTTAAAAACATCTATTATTATCAGGGAAAAAACAGAAAGAGAGTAGTTATAAAAGATAATTGTTTGATTGAGGTAGGAACAATCATTCTTGATGGAGTAATATAGGGATCAGGAACTATTGTTGTTGTAGGCTAAGTTGTATATAAGAAATTCTCTTCCAATTCTATTATCGGTGAGTTAACTATTAAATATATTAAAAAATAAAATAAAATCAAATACTAATATCGACAGAAATATTCAATGTATATAAACTCAATTTATCTACGATTTGCAATACGAACTTTTTTTGCAAAAAAAATTCAATACTTAAGAAACAAATATTATCGCTTTAAAGGGTATAATGTTCACCCGACAGTGATTTTTGAACGCAAATTACATCTTGATCGTTTGTTTCCGGAAGGTATACACATTGATGAAAATTGTTTAATTGCTTCAGGATGTACAATTTTGAGTCATGATCATTGTAAAAGGGTAGATGATCAATGTTTACTGGTTCATACCTATATTGGAAAAAGATGTTTCCTTGCGGTAAATTCGACTATTCTACCTGGAATAACAATCGGTGATGAAGTTATTGTCGGTGCAGGATCAATAGTTACAAAGGATGTTCCTTCAAAATGTATAGTCGCAGGTAATCCTGCCAGAATAATTAGACAAAATATACGAATGACTGATAAAGCAGAACTCATAAACTGGACAAAAAAGGATGGGTGGAAAGATATTTAAATTTGTATTTATGCATAATATCTGAATTGATGAAAAAGTTATTCAAATATAGTAATTAGACATCGATTTTATTCTAACTCAATATTTTAAAAGACTGTTTCAATTCCCATATTAATAATTTAATTAAACACATGACTATTTATGGTAGATCACATGTGAATATTTTTGATTTTTAATAGTTTGTTTTCTTAGTCGAATTTCATATATTAATAAATAAAATATAATGGAAATTGTTAACTTTTGAACGTTTGGTATCCCGAATAATTTTGGTTGATTTGAAACATTAACAGAATATTTAGTCGAATATTTTCGAAAGAATTTGACATTAAGGTTTTTTGTACTTCACAATATATTCCACTAAAATGATTTAATAAAATGGTGCATAATTAATAGACCTTCCTTTAAATACTCACATAGCAATTGGTAGCATCTACTTTAACATTTCATTCATCCTTTCAGTAAGAATATACAATGAAATTTTTTGTCTGGGATTTGGATGTGGATTAGTAATTCCATTTTTGAAAATGAATAGCCACAAAAACAACTTAAATATCGATGTATTTGATTGGACGCGGAATAAATGGTTGTCTTAGGCATTAACTGGATGAAAAATTACGAGTTCAATATAATGACCGAATCATTTTAGAAAATAAAAGTATACAGGATTATTTATTAAAAGAATACCGAATGTTTAACACTTTTATAGAATATGGCGGTAATCTGGTTTAAATGATAAATACTTCTCCTTCTAAGTATATTCGAACATTCTTTGTTTTAACATAATCCAAACTTCTGCCATTCGAATTCTATGAGATAATAATATCGTAATACTATTTAATTGGTTTGTTTTCAAGATTCAATGACATTAGTAATGATTATTAATTGGGACAACTCATTTATGACGTCCCAAATTTACATTTAATTTTAACAAGGAAACAAGAAATGAAGTTATTGTAAAAAAATGTTTGTCATGGCACATGTGAAGTAATACATGATGATGTTACAGTTGAAAAGATCAGGATGTCTATAGATTAAAGTGTATTAAATGAACGTATTGTGTCGTGCTCATTTACCTTAAATATCCCATCTAATCTTATCAAAACCAGAAAATAATAGATTTTAAATGAATAAATAAATAATATTTAATGAAAAAGAAAATTTACATTGCCGGATGTGGCGGTATGTTGGGTGAAGCATTTTACACTCAATTTAACAGTGAGTTTGAAATAAAATGTACAGATAAAGATGTTAATGATAATTGGCTCTCTTTCCTCGATTTTCGCGATTTTTATGCTTATAAAAAAGATGTGGAAGCTTTTCATCCTGATTATCTTTTCCACTTAGGTGCTTATACCGATTTGGAATTCTGTGAACAAAATGAAGTTGAAACTTTTCTTACTAATACACTTGGAGTTGAAAATGCGGTCTATTTGGCAAATACTTTTGATATTCCTTTATTATATATCAGTACTGCAGGTATATTCGATGGTAAAAAAGAGTTCTATGATGATTGGGATATGCCAAATCCTCTAGGTGTATATGCCCGTTCTAAATATATGGGGGAACGCTTCGTTGTTGAAAATGCGAAACGCTTTTTGGTTTGTCGTGCGGGTTGGATGATGGGTTCCGGACCATCAAAAGACAAAAAGTTTATTCAGAAATTGATGAAACAATTAAAAGATGGTAAAAAAGAACTTTTTGTTGTAAATGACAAAGATGGCACGCCAACATATACCCAAGATTTTGCTAAAACCGTAAAAGAATTGATTCAAAATGAGTATTGGGGTTTGTATAATTGTGTCTGTGAAGGACAGACAAGTCGCCTTGAAGTTGCTCAGGAGCTCATAAACATATTAAGTAAAGAAGAGGAAATCAAAATAAATATTGTGAACTCTGAATACTTTAAAGAAGAATACTATGCTGAAAGACCAGCATCAGAGCGTCTCTTAACTCGTAAATTACAATTAAGAGGCGTAAATAAAATGCGCGATTGGAAGATCTCGTTAAGAGAATATATTGAGAATTACTATAAAGGATATCTTGATTGAAGAATTTAGAACATTTACGAATTGCAGCTTTTGGAGGATTTCGTACAATCCCTCCACAAGCCGGTGGCGCAGGATCTGATAAGTTTGCTGTAGAATTGTATCCACGTATTGTTGGTCAAGGTCATCAGATTATAGCCTATACACGGATCTATCCGGGAGATAAGAATATTCAAACCAAAAGTTATGCTGGTATTCAATTGAAACCTTTTAAAACAGTATACAAAGCAGGTTTCGATACTTTAGTTCATTCATTTAAGGCAACCATGGATATTATTTTACATAATACTGCAGATTATATTCATATACATAGCGGGGCTAATAGTCTGTGGGCAATTCCATTAAGATTGGCTGGAAAAAAGGTTGTAATTAGTCAGTTTGCAATGGACTGGAAACGTGATAAATGGCCCTGGTATGGAAAGTTGTTTTATCTATTATCAAACTTCCTAACTGCACATATCCCAAACGAGGTTGTTTTCGACAATGTATTTACAAAGGATTATTTTGAAAAAAAGTATAAAAAATCATTTACATTTATTCCTTATGGTAGTGAAGTCTCAACCCCTTTGATTAACAGCTCAATTTTACTGAATCTAGGTTTAACGAAGAATAATTACTTTCTTTTTGTAGGAAGATTTATTCCAGATAAAGGAATTCATTTATTGGTTGAAGCATTTGAAAAAACAGTCTCAGACAAGAAGTTGGTTTTGATTGGAGGTTCACCGAATCCGAGTCATTATGAACAACAAATTAAGAAAACTAATGATGAACGGATTATATTTCCAGGTTATATATATGGTGATGATACAAACTTCTTAATAAAAAATGCTTATGCTTATATTCAACCCTCTTTAATTGAAGGATTATCTCCAGTTATTTTAACAGTTATGGGATTAGGTACACCACTAATTTGTAGTGATATTAAAGAAAATATTTTCATTACAAATAAAAATGCTCTTGTATTTGATTCAGGGAACAGTAAATCATTACAATCATCAATAGAGTTCTCAATTGATAATAAAGAAATACTGATTACAAATGCTAAGAATGGAAAAGCGGATGTGACAAGTAGATTTAATTGGGACAAAATTACAAATCAATACTTAGAAATTTTTAAGAACAAACTATGATAAAAGGAGCAATTATTGGCCTCGGCAAAATGGGGTTGTCTCATGCAGCTATTTTGGGCGCACATCCTGAAGTGGATTTTGCAGCAGTCTGTGATACATCAACGTTTGTGATGGATGCGTTTAAAAAATTCAGCGCTATTAGAACTTATAAAGATTACAAAGAGATGATTGATAAAGAAAATCTCGATATTATTTTTATTTGTACCCCAACACGTTTTCACTTTCCAATGGTTAAATATGCTTTGGAGAAAAAAATAAACGTTTTTTGTGAAAAACCTTTTAGTCTGAATACTAAAGAAGGAGATGAATTAGTTGAATTAGCAAATAGAAATAAGCTGGTCAACCAGATCGGTTATCATAACCATTTTATTGGTACGTTCAGAGAGTTGAAAAGGCTTCTAAAAGAAGGAGTATTAGGCGAATTGATACATTTTACAGGAGCAGCCTATGGACCTGTTGTCGTGAAAGAAAAATGTAGTACCTGGCGTTCGAAACATGAAGAAGGCGGTGGCTGTTTGTATGATTATGCCTCGCATGTTTTAAACCTGATACAGGAAACGATTGGTCGGCCGGTTAAAGCAAGTGGATCGCAACTTAAAAATATTTATTCCGAAAGTGTAGAAGATGCAGTTTACACTTTGCTGACGTTGGATAATGGAGTCAGTGGATTATTGTCAGTGAACTGGAGCGATGAAACCTATCGTAAAATGTCAACTACTTTGACTGTAATCGGTAAAAAAGGAAAGATAATTTGTGATGCCACAGAACTGAAAATTTTCCTTAAAGTCCCTGATGAAAAAGAAGGGCTGGATAAAGGATGGACAATAAAATATATTACTGAATTAGCAATCCCGGTAAATTTTTATTTACGTGGTGAAGAATATAGCGCACAGATAGATCATTTTGTAGACTGCATTTTAAATAAAAGACAAGCTGTGTATAACTCATTTGAACAAGCTCACTATACCGATAAAGTGGTTGAAATGATTGTAGAAAATTTTAAAAATTAGAAAAATATGGATAAGATATTATTTGGTGACAACCAATTTTTTGCAGTTAACCACGCTTCGGATGAAAAAGCAACTGAACAGTCTATCCGGTTTAAAGATGATAGTGCCATAATACAGGTTCTTGAACAGGCAATTAACCTGGGAATAAATACCTTTATGTGCACTACGCACGACAGGATAGCCAATGTTTGTGATCATATGCGGAATAACCCTCAGACATATTCCGGTTTTAATATTTATCCGTGCATGCCTTATGCCCATAAATATGCGAATGCTGTTACCGAACTTGGGATTTTAGGTACCATTAAACAATATGTTCCCGGGAATATAGTAGGCTCTTTAGCTAAAGGTGGTTTTGCATTAATAAATAAAGATTTCATCAAATTCATGGAACTATTAATTGATGCGGAGATGAAAATGTTCAAAGGAATTAACACCCGGGTAATATTTATTCAAAACGTTATTGTAGATATGATATTAGGACTAAAAATGTATCCTGTTTTGAAAGCTTATGATTCATATATTCGACAAAGGTATCATGCAGAGCCCGGTTATATAACGATGAATATGCCGGCTTTGTTGGATGCCTTGAATTCGTTGGGAATTGAAAATCCAATCATTTGCAGTTCTATTAATAAAATAGGATTTCGTATGAGTGGTGGTACTGATCTTTACGAAAAATATCTCAATGAAAAGAAATTCCGTCCAGTAGCTATGCAGGTATTGGCTGCAGGAGCTCTACGTCCAAAAGAAGCCATCGACTATTTGGGTAAATTTCCTAACATTGAATCAGTTTTGTTTGGAGCTTCATCTAAAAGTCATATACAGGAAACAAAAGATTTGATTGAAAAGGTATTAATAAAAGAATCAAACACGAACCTAAAGGATAGTTTGACGATGGTTCAATAATTATTTCTGTTTTGTTTTTAAAAAGGAAAGAAATTATAAACTTAAATGAATTTTAATGAAAAATTCTAAAATTAATTATTTAATTAACATCAAGAGTCTGAATCAGATTAAGATTAAAGTTATTTATATTTTCTTTCTGTTGACAGGATTGCTTTTTTCTCCTTTTATATTAAATGGTGAAAAAAAAATTATTCCATATTCAGATAAACCGAATCAGAGTACTAATACTCCTTCAAACAATCAGACAATTAACGTATCTTCTGCAACAAAATACAGAGGAGTAAATTGTCAATCTCAATATAAACAAAAAAATTTTATTGATTTAAAAAATTTGTATGGAGCAAATTTAGTCCGCTGGAGTTTAACAATGAATAAAGTTCAAATCGCAGAAGTTGGATCTGATTTAACGAAATATGATGTATGGCTTAATAATAGATTAAATGAATTGGATAGTGTTTTGTTAATAAGCAGAGAGTTAGGAATAAAGGTTGTGATTGATTTATTTACTGTTCCGGTTGGACCAAGAGATAGTCTTGGAAGAACAGTATTTTATAACAAACATTTTAACGATCATTTTGTCAAAGTATGGCAGATCATTGCCCAACGATATAAAGGGAATCCAACCGTTTGGGGGTATGATTTAATCAATGAGCCTGTACAAAAAAAAATACCTGATGGAGGTATGGATTTTATTCAAACACAAATCAGAGCTTCAAAAGTTATCAGGAAAATTGATCAAAAAACTCCAATTATTTTTGAGGTTGATAATTGGGATTCACCGGATAGATTCAGTTCATTAAAACCTATACCAATTTCGAATGTAATTTATGAAGTCCATATGTATCAAACAAGTTTGTATACACATCAAGGTGTATATAATAAAGAAACCAATATTGTTTATCCCGGATTGATTAGAGGAGAACTATATAATAAAAACACTTTAAGGAAAATACTTCAACCTGTACGTAATTTTGAACTCAAATACCATGTACCTGTTTATGTTGGTGAATTTAGTGCTGTACGTTGGGCACCGGGTGCTGCACAATATATAAACGATTGTATAGATATTTTTGAAGAATATGGTTGGAACTGGACTTATTGTACTTATCGTGGCTCTAATTTTTGGGATGTTGAATATGAAAATGGTACATTAAGAACAGAGAAAGCAAAGAAAGCCCTACAGGATACAGATAGAAAAAAAGTGTTGGTAAAATGGTTTTCAAAGAATAAGAATGAATGATAATTGAAATACGGTCTTAAATATTGATATTTTTATAAAGCAGCTAATCAATTCTCGATTTGAAAAATACACCTCTTTTAAGTAAAAAATAGAACCTTACTCCGGGCAATAATCATGCAAATAAAACAATTCATCCAATCTTTATGTGATGGTTTGTCTTTTTGAATTATCTTAAATATTCTCTTAAAATGAGGCTCGGTTAGTTGTTTAATCCAACTAACTGCAATTGTTTCATTTTAAATTCTCAGTCTATAAGTTATAAACAACTAAATACCAAATGAAAAAAACAAACAACCTACAATTAAATACAGGTTATAATCAATCGATTAGTAACAATAAATATTTCTGTTATGAAATCTCGTGAAACGGAATTAATGATATTGTATTTGTTGACAGATTTGATTATTTTGAATTTATCGATTTTTGTAATAGTTTCAATCAGCGATGTTATGACATTTCGTGATTATCATGTTTTGAGTTCCTACATGTTGCATGCTAACCTGTCATGGGTTATTACGTATTTTATTCTTTCAAAGAATAATCTTTTTTTAAGAGATGGTTATTTCAATCGTGTAAAACGAATCACCTACCGAGTGTTCAATTTTGTTGTTGTGGCTTTAGTTCTGGCGTATTTATTTATGCCCAGAACTACTTATTCTCGTGTTTTTTTACTGGAGTATTCGACTTTGTTCTATCTTGGAAAACTGGTTTATTACTATTTTTTATACAGGTATCTGACGATTTTGAGAGAGAAAGGCATTCATGTAAACAGAGCCATCATAGTAGGGCGGAATGAAACTGCTAAGAATTTAAACAGATTAATTGAGTACAATCCAACACTGGGGTATAAATTTATAGGGTATGTCTCGGATGAAAATTTCCGGGACAAAGAGATAATCGGGAAGACACATGAACTCGAAAAGTTGATCAAGGAGCATCAGATTGAAATTGTTTTTGTTTCTTTATCACTGTTCAATGAATCATTAACTTCAAAGGAATATCTTCGGATATGTAATCGGACAGGAGTAAGGCTGAGGTTTGTGCCGGATAATCAACAATGGTTTAAAAAAACAAAGAATATGGAAAAGGTGGGGCAATTGGTGATGGTAAATCCACAGGAAATCCCACTCGATAATTTTGAATCCCAATTTTCGAAAAGAATGTTAGATATTGTCTTTTCATCACTTGTAATATTATTGCTGTTAAGTTGGCTTTTACCAATACTTGCCATAGTATTGAAACTGAATTCAAAAGGTCCAGTGTTTTTTGTGCAAAAACGTACCGGAATTAACAATAAAACATTCAAATGTTTGAAATTCAGAAGTATGAAGGTGAACAGCGAATCAGATATAAAACAAGCCGTTGATGGTGATTCCAGAATTACTGCTCTTGGTAACTTCATGCGAAAGTCAAATATTGATGAATTACCACAGTTTTTTAATGTCCTTTTCGGACACATGTCGGTTGTTGGACCACGTCCACATATGTTGAAACATACCGATCAGTATTCAGAATTAATTGATGGGTATCTGGTCCGCCATTATATCAAACCGGGTATTACAGGCTATGCACAGATCAGTGGCTACCGGGGTGAGACAGATGAACTCTGGAAAATGGAAAGACGGGTACAATACGATATGAATTATCTTGAAAACTGGAATTTCTGGTGGGATTTAAAAATAATACTTATGACTATTATTGGAGAGAAACAACGACGTTCATTAGTAAAGATATTTAGAGTTAAATTAAGGTAAGATTGACAATAGTGTTATATTATTTATTTTAAATGATTAAGGGCAAAGAAGCCTAATCAAAAAAACTATTTCACGGAATAAAATTCTTAATTTTAATATTCAGAATTTTACTACTTTTGGATTTTAATTCGAAAATGTATTGCTTATAAACCCATTTTACTATCATTTTATAATTGGTTTTGGATTGGTTTTGGTAACTATAATTCATTCATATGTTTCCAACATATATGCCATATATCTTTATAGATATATGGCATATATAGGGCGAATAAGTGAATGTTAAGTGATTGATATATCAGAATAGCCTCGAATCCAAAACCAATCCAAAACCATCTGAAAACCATTCAGTATTAGATATGTATTTGCAATACAAATATAATAATAAAATAAACTAATCTGCTATTCATCTAAAATAAATCAGGTACCCAAAAGTAAAATAACAAAATTATTTTTTTTGATGGTTTAGGAGCTTTTGCGGATAATCATTTTTTTTTATATTAATTAAACAAAGAAAACCTCAATTTAATTGAGGTTTTCTTTGTTTAATTAATGAAATCTTAATTGCTCAACCTGCTTTTTTTATAGTTTTCAATAATGAGGTTTTTAGTTCAACGAGAATAACTCACAAACAGACAAATCATAGAAAATTACTTTTGATAGAATATAAATTTATTTTGTTTTTTTTAATTTTGTAAGGTTTATATCAATAAATCTCTTGCATTTATTTTAAGTTATCTACTTTTAATCTAAATGAAATAAATTAAGTATATTTTTGTTATCTTTGTGTCTCGAAAATAATTCATTTTTTAATTAATTAGTATAAAATGAATTATTTAATTGCTAAAATTCAAAATAAAGTAATAAGATTGAGTTTTTTATGTTTATTTACCAAATTAATTTAGACAAGTCAGTATTTTAACTTGTTTAAATTTAATATTTGAAGTTATTTAATAGAGAATTAAGTAGTTGAAACAATATCTTGTCTCGTTTTATTCAACTTGAATTCAAACATATATTGGTGATGATGATTGAACTTCGGGTTATTTGACTTGTATTTTAAAATAATAGAACATTATTTATATACTATTACACAAATGAATTATTTACGATAAAATTGGATATAATTATTCGAAAATCTAACAAAAAAACAACATTTAAAATTATTAGATAAACTAAATTGCATTTAAAATTATATAAATTATTGATTCTTAAAGTTAACCAAAGATAGTATGATGAAATTTCAAAATAAAATGCGTCAATTTTTTAATATCCTAATGCGAACATCATTAATTAATAGATGGATAGTTTTTGAGATTGATTTATTTTTGTGCGTTTTAGGATTCGTTTTTGCAGCTTTTATTCAAATTAGAAATTCGGAGATGGATGTTCCCATCTTCAAAATCTGGATGGCAGGTGGTTTATATATAATAAGTAATATTTTTTCGTTTATACTCTTGAAATCATATCGCGGACTAATCCGCCATTCCAATCTATTGGAAATGTGGCGAATATTTGTTTCTCTTTTTATTTCAAGTTCTGTTTTGTATGTATTTATTTTATTAGTAGGATATCAGTTTAATTACCGATACTTCTTTGTGCAAAATGTCTTTCTTATCAGTTTTGTTCTCATGTTAATAATGAGATATATCATTGTCTTTATCTATAATTATACTGTTAATTATACTTCTGAAATTCGGAATAATTCGTTGATTTATGAAATAAATACTCATAGTATTGCTTTATCACAATGGTTATATAAAAGTGTCATTAATCAACTTCAGGTACAGGGATTTATCACTCGCAATAAAGATGCAAAAAAAACAAGAATTCAGGGTTTACCTGTTCATTATCTGGATATAGATAATCTGGATTGGTTTATTCATAAAAATAATATTAGTACACTTATATTCCCCGATTATAAGAGTGTGAGGAATGAACAGCCTTTGATATCAAAATGCATTGATATGGGTTTGTCAGTATTGGTATCACCTCCATTTGAAGGTATGGATGTAAAAAACAAGGTCCGATTAAAAATGAAACCGATTCAATTTGAAGACTTGTTGGGTAGAGATGAAATTAAAATTGATATGGATAAGATTGCATTACAAACTAATGATAAAATTATCCTGATAACAGGTGCTGCGGGTTCGATTGGAAGTGAACTTGTCAGACAGTTGGCACAATTTAAACCTAAATTACTGTTGGTATTTGATATGGCTGAAACTCCACTTCATAATCTTAGGCTTGAAATGGAGAGAAGTTTTCCCGATTTGAAATTTATACCCATTATAGGTGATGTCCGCAGTGAAAATAAACTTGATTTTGTTTTCCGAACGTATCATCCACAGATAGTATATCATGCTGCAGCTTATAAG
>Ga0302209_10000157_pt1 | contig 32118 bp, 31 predicted proteins | sample II_Fen_E3_1_FD_194574 | JGI IMG/M metagenome (GOLD analysis project Ga0302209, IMG submission 194574) | Peat permafrost microbial communities from Stordalen Mire near Abisko, Sweden - II_Fen_E3_1 | ecosystem: Environmental > Terrestrial > Soil > Wetlands > Permafrost | place: Sweden: Abisko...
TATCATTATATATATTAGATAAATTACACTGTAATTTATCTTTGGCTTCTTCTGTAAATTTTTCTTTAAAATCATCTTCAAATTGATCAATTCTATATGTAGCTTCTTCATCACAAAATGCATCTATTACCGTTTCAAAAGATTTAAATTTAATATCATTGCTTTCTAATAATTCTTTCACATTATTATCATTAATTATGTATACCATTATTTTTCCTCCTTAAAATAAGGATAGAGACGAACCCTATCCTAAATATATTATCTTATCTTGTATCTGTGATGACTTAACACCAAAGTCTTTTTGATTTGGAGCTATATTACGATGCACAGTTAAAGGTATACCAAATACGTTTAGTATTTGTTTAATGTCATACATCTTTGCATCAGATATATCTTTATCAGTATATATATCTGCTTCTATATTTATTAACTTTTTCTTTATTATAAAGTATTCTAATACTTTTAAATAACTACTACCTGTAATTGCAGAGTAAATACAATTATCTATTTCTTGGTCACACATATTATAAAATATAGATAATAAATCAAAAGGTCCTTCTGCAATTTTTAATTTAATTCTCTTTGGATTATCTAATCTTATTATAGTTGGTATTGTATAGTATCTTTGAGAATTATCAAACTTGCCAAATATATTATAATTGACATATCTTTTATGTAATGGTTTCATAAGCTTATCTTCATTTATTAATCTTCTCATATTAATAAAAGCATTATCTTGGGATAAGAATCCCAAGAATGCTTTGTCTAATTGATCTACAACATTAGGATTTCTAGAGAATCTTGTTATATGATTTTCTATTAAGAAATCATGAAGATTAAGTATAATCTTCTTATCTAATATATCTTGATATGTCATATTGATACCGAGCCTATTATTAATATAATTCAACTTAGCATCAGTCAATCTACTTTGAGTTATATGATTATTTTTAACTATATAAGTTTGATCTTTATACATTCTATTCTCTGGTCTTGATAATACCCTTTTATTCCATTTAGATAATCCTTCTATAACATCTAAATCATAAATTCCCCATGCTATAAGATTGTCAGTTGAAAGTTGTCCAGCATCATGACATTTAAAACAATTGTAGTAATAAACATCATTCTCGTGTTGGGGTATATGAATACCGAAATGTTTATGATTAGGATTTAATGAATCTTGACAATTTTTACATCTTGCAATTATCCACGAATTCCCCTGAGCGTATTCAGCAGACGGTAAACGTAATAATTGTTCATTTATCCTATCAATTGTATTGTTATCCATTTATGATACCCAAGAAGCAAATTTCAATACCTCATTTACTACATAATCAGGAAACTTAGGTAGTACAACATAATCAGTACTATTTGATTCTCTATTACTATCTATAATTTCAAATTCACATGATAATATAGTGGCTGCCCATTCTTCTATTTGAGCTTCTACCTTTTTATTATTATTATATTTCTCCATAATCATTTTATAAATAGGAGAAGCAATCATCCTATCTTTTTCTTTTTTATTTAACTTTGTTTTCTTTGTATATTTGATTATCTTACTACTAAACACACAAGGTAAAACAAGTAAGTCTGATTGTAAACAAATCTTCTTAGCTGTTAATAATAATACTATATAATCATCTTCTGTTATAGTATTACTAGAGGAAGTATCACCAAAGTATTTATAGAACATATTAAAAATTAATTCTTTTTGTAAAGCATGTATAACACTCTTATCATCTAATAAAAGTCTTTTTCTATAGAACTCAATTTCATTTTGATCGAAAGGACCAAAATACATTCTTATTCTAGACATTGTAGTAGCACCATTAACCTTATTCTGAATGAATAGTGATTCGTCACTTTTTACAAGAATTGCCTCATATTTGTCTAGAGACGAATTTTCATCTAAATCCCTATCTGAAGATGATAAAGAAGTATATGCAAAATCATATCCTGCGTCGGTTACCTTATATTTTATTACCTGTCCTATACTAGCATAATTAAGCGTAACTGGACTATCATTATATATATACTTAGGCATAAGATTAAGTATAATATTATTGACAGAATATATTGCATGTGTTGATTGATTAATAGCTCTTATGTCTTGGTTATTCCATATAGCATTGTTTCTTTTATTCTTAGCTATATTAGTAGAACAAGTTGCTGTAAATTTTTCAAATAAATCTACAAAATCTTCATACTCCTTTATTATGTAACTGTATATTTCTAATAGAAATTCATCTATTATTTGAACTTTCCTTTTATTAGCGAAGTGTGTTAATAAAGGAATAATTAATGTCATTGTTAATGATATCCTCATCATTATAGCTATATGAGTATTATCATAATATAATAACCTATCTGTACCACTAAATTTAATTTTAGCTGGTCTATAATTATCCTTATTCATATAATCCATTTTTAATGATATGGATGGTCCATTTATTATGTATCTTTTGAGATCATAGAACAATGCATCTTTACTATAATTCGGTTCACAATCAATAAGGTATTTAATATTAGCATAAACAGTTAATAACTCTCTATCAGTATCATAGAACTTTTCGAAATAATTAAGTTTATGTACTATTAAAGCTCTTACTTTAATTTTATTATAAACTTTCTTTGATCTTACTGAAAAATAATCCATTGTTTGATCTGCATTAAAGTATTTAGATACAGGAATTAATACATAATCGTTTATCTGATTTATTATTATGTCTTCTGGTTCAGGTTCCCAATCTGAAACATTAATGAATTTTTTAATAGGTTCTCTAGTCATAAATTTTTTCATAATATAATCCCTCCTCAATAGTATAATATATAATTCTAAAACTTATTAAAATTGACATTACCTTTACTTTTTCCTATGTTTTTAATTGTACTAACATTTTTAGATTTAGAATTATTCTTTATATTATTTGAAGTTGTAACATTATTACTACTCGTTACATTTTTAGGATTTGATTTAGATCTATTCTTTAATTTCTCTTTGTCTATTTTTTTCTCTTTATTAATTTTTTCTTGTTGATCAGTTCTATCTTTTACTTTTTCATCTGCATGAGTAATTTCTTTTAAGAATGATGATTTTGAATATATTTTACCATATTGTTTATAATCCTGTGCATTCCATAGATTATATTTATCCATTAGTATATAAGTAAAATAAATAGACTTTACATAACCAACTTCATTCTTAGGGTTAGTTTGTACAGCAGCTTTTTTAACAGCCTCTTTACTCATTCTTGGAACTAGGTCTCTTATAAACATATCATTCTGTAAAAACGAATAAGCGAATGTGAATACAAAAGCAGGATCGTTAGAATAAAATTTAACATTATATCTTTTAAGATTGTTACTATTGATCATCATTTGATCTACAGGAGAAAACTCTATTACAGTATCATAATAGAAATCAGGTATCACTTCTGATGGTATTTTAAAATGAACAATGTAATTGTCTTTATATACATATTGTTGATATTTAATCTTACCAGTTTCTCTTACTAATATCTTAGTAAGTTTTTGATTATACATATCTTTATACATTGTTCTATGAGTCCATACACCATTTTTACTTCCTGAAGGATTATCAATATAATCGGGGAACGACATTTCCATTAACACAACACCTCCGTAAAAATAACCGATGGAAACTAATCCATCGGTAATACTTTAATTATTATAGTCTACATGTTTTAACTAATTTATCTTGAATTTTTCTATTATCTACAAATGCTGTATATGAATCTAATAATGGTTCTGGTATAAGAGTTTGAGCACATGTCATCATTAAAGATAATATTTTAGATAAAGCTTCTAATGTAACTATATCTGCATTTATAGATGATTTAATTTTTGTATTGTATATCACCTTATCTACAGTTTCTTTATCATATCCTTGAGATAAATCTACTATTCCATTTGTTCTAGAATTAGTTTCTAATAATCTTAAACATTCATCTTTATCAATACCAAATGTAAATTCATATAATGAAGATATATATTCTACATAAGAATCATGAATCATTTCTACAAATTTGATAACTGTAGAATCATCATCTGCTTTTGTATTGTTCAATATTTCTAGACAAGCAAAATAACCTTCCATATTACATGCTAATCCAACACCAGATTTAGCCGCTGATCTACAATTTCTTATAGCATCCCAAACTGAATCTTTTAAAGAATCTCTATCAGCTATTGCAATACCACCAACTTGATATTCTACGACTTTAGCTTTTAATGAATTGATTCTTCTAGTTAATGAACCTGTAATATCCATAGTAGCATTATTATTTATTTCTAATTCCAATTGAGCTTCTAATGCAGTAACTAATGAATTATAATGAGCACTGAAGATTTCTTCATTATCATCTTCAGCAGGAACAAATTTCTCTTTATTTTGTTCACATACTCTTTTTCTCTCTTCACCTTTAGTTGTATATTTTAATAATGGATTAATAAATTTAGTACTAACAGCATCAGCTACAACTACATCAGCACTTCCATACCAATTATCTACAATAGTTTCAGTAGTAGGAGCTTTACCTGATTCTTTATCTTTTTCTAGTTGTTCTAAACTTTGATATTTTCTAATAGGAGGACATCCACACAATCTAGCAATATCATCTGTGGCCTCATCTTCAAATATCCCAGTAACAATTAATAACGGTGGTTTGTTCTTAATATGTTCAGGTTTATCATACATTTGCATAAGTCTAATAACTTCATTTAATTCAACGATAGCATCATTAGCTAATTGTGGTGCTAATATTACTGTAGGAATTACATTTTCTAATTTATTAGTTCTGTAAGGATCTGTTATATTTTTTACAACAATTGCTGCTAATAATGCAATTTGAGCAGGAGTATCAATCATATTTTGGAAATAGTATATTCTTGGTTTTGGAATAGATGCAATATTCTTTTGCAAATCATTTCGATAAGCAGGACTATTGTATCCAGTACTAATACTCATACCATCCATTATTTTCATTTTATGTTGTTCATCATTCGAAATTCCAATATCTATATATACTTCTTTACCAAATTCTTCGTAAATTTGTTTTATGTTATTTGCAACTTCTTCATCACCATTAGAAGATATGTATGCAATATTATAAGCTTCTTCAGGAGTAAATTCTTGTGTTTTTTCTTTTACTCTAACTGTAATCATTTCAACAGCTTTTTTAAATTGTTTGATTATTTCTCTTGGAGGAAGTTTTGTATCGGTTTCTACTTTAACAAGATTATCAAATATTCGTGAAGCCATACATACAGTAGCGGTTGAATTATCTCCAATTTTCTTCTTTACATAAGTAGTCATTTCATAAACATCGTTACATACAGAGTTGCAAAGCATTCCATTATCACAATGAGATATATAACTTAAGATACTATGACCATCTTTACTATATTTAACTATAGGTACATTTCTATTAGGACTCTCTGGATCGTTTGCTAAATGTAATATTATTTTAGTACCTGATCCTTGTGGTCCTGCTGAAGTTATTATTGATTCTGCTAATCCTTTTAATGTCTCTGATTGAAATAATCTCGTTGCTTCCTTATTAATTACATTATTCTTTACGATTTTCATATTATTATTCCTCCTAAAATTTTATAACCTATACAAATCTATAAACCTTATCGTGTTATTTATAGATAATAGCTTGTCCTTGTTAATTATATTAAATATTGTATTAGAGAAGTATATATTTTTTCCTTGTATTTGTAATAAATCTAATTCCTCAAAATATCTAAAATACATCGTATCATATCTTTCTGATAGTTCAGTCCAATTTATTGTATTTTCATATAATACAGGATTTAGGTTTTTCTCTATACATAATTGTTCTTCTTTTTTATTTTTACATAGTATTATAGGATTAAATCTATTGGTATTCTTTAACGAATTCAAAAGTATAAACAAATCTGTTGTACAGACATTATCCAATATTTTATCATATTGAGTTTTCATAAATTCTTCAAACAATTCATTCATCTTATCTTTAGTATTAGAAGTTACAATTTTCGATAATGGGTTAGGATTATCTCTAAATACAATTATAGTCTTTAAATATTCATCATCTTGTAATATAAATTTAAAGTAATCTTCATCATATTCTTTCATTATTAATTTATATAAACCAAATTCAATATCAAATATTGAATTAAAAGAAAATAATAAATCTTGCATTATTTCACCTCGATAAAAATAAATGGGATTATTAGTCCCATTTAAAATATTTTTATTCAAATTGATTTTCTATATCATCATAGTTAAATTCATTATCATTCGACTTAGATGAATTAGAATTAAATGGATCATTCTTTACACCTCCACCATAATTCTTGTTATATCCTTTCTTATTCTCAATACCAAGAGCAGATGATATACCGTTTAATTTACCCATAACTCTATTTTGATCGAATCTTGAATAATCCATATTAAAATATGCTTGTGCTCCAGTTGAACTTTCATAGAATCCTTTAAGAGTTATCTTTAAGAAATCAATTTCTAATTGTTCGAAGTAAGTCTTTTCAAATGTAAATTCATCTTCGTCAAAGTTATCAATTCCATAATATTCTTTAGTATTAAATTCATATAGATGACCGCCTACCACATTTCTGTTTTCATCTAATTTTTCAATTAATAATAAAGGAGCTTCAATCCCAAACTTAGTTCCTCTAATTATTTTAATTACACCTAAACTTCTAGTCTTAATACCTTTACTTTCAAATTGTGTCGGATCTTTCATAAATACTTCTATTTGTTTATCTAATTGATACGCTAAAGATGGTGATAAATAAATCGATGATTCATCGTCATAGTTAAATTTAACACTATCATCATTAGATGGTAAAAGTGGTGCTATAGATATCTTTAACATTCCTTTCCAAAAAGTAAATGATAATTTAGACTTTTCAACCTCACTATTTAAATTACTAAATGTATTCATTGAATAAGTCGTAACTCTGTAATCCTCTTTTTTATTGTTGTTATTATAATTCCCTACGTCTCCAAAGCTCATTTTATGTATCCTCCTAAAATTTTATTATTTTTATATATACTTTATAGTTATAATATTGGTATTTTTTAACTTAATCGTCTATTTCTATTTTGTAATTTAATAAAGCTGGATATACGACATCTCTATATTGTGGTATATATTGTCCACCTTTTTCATACATATAATGATTTGCTATTTCTTTTATATAATCTTCTTTAGCTTCTTTATAAGCATAGAAAGCTTCTTCTGGAGTTGAAGTTGAAAACACCCCAATAGTCTTTGTTTTATTATTAATACTAATACTTGCACCATATGGTTTTTCTTTTCCTCTTTTTATGAAAAATACACCTATTGGTAGGTCTGTTTCTTTTGTTTCTTTTTTAAATAATATATTTAGATCATTTGGTAAAAAACAACATGTATTAGGTCCATATATCATATGACCTTCTCAACATATCCCTCCATTTAGTTGCACAGTTAGAGTTTAATGAGTACTTATATCCTCCGATATAACCTACATTATATATTGTTTTGTCAAATATACAACTAATACCTCCATTATGAAAAGCCCAAGTACTTTTATTTTCTCTTTTTGTGTAATATATAGTCCCATCAGATAATATGTTAATCAACATGATATCAATATTTCCATATGATTTATAATCAATTATTTCCATGTAAGTTTGATTATTATTGTAACTTACTTATCCTATTTTATCGTGATTTTTTATAGGAATTGGATCTCTTGACATAAATGATTGCATTAAATTTCACCTCCTTTTTTATCTTATAAAATATAGATAACAGAATTTACCTGTTATCTATCACAAGTATATACTTTAAAGTTATAAATATTGTTATATTACATTAAATCTGGACGTCCTTTAATATAAGGTGTATCTACAAACAAGCTGAGAGTTCGACCCGCATATAATTTCTTATCGGTAAGTTGTTTTCTTATGAATAAGTATCTATTTTTTAAATCAGAACATTTTTTAAAATTAGAATCGTTTAATTTTTTACTCATCATTAAATCATCTAATATGGATAATCTTGTATTTAGTTCTCTTGTAATAATTAATGCATCATCTTCTATTTCACAATTCTTGACTCTTATGTTATATTCATACAATTCGTCCTCAATATCTCGTATATCAGAGTACGAGACATTATCAAAGTAATCGGAGATCTTATCCACCAAATTTTCATGAATAGATTTAATATCATATTTATATAATGCGTCTATAGTATGAGAAATGTTGTTTTTTATTAATTCAGATGGTTCTACTTTTTTAGATACCTTTAAAGAATGTAATGCAGGTATTCTACTCGCTTTCATATTAAGCATTAAAGATAGAGTCCATTGTAGTGTAATTAATTTATTCTTAACACCTTTATTTAGTTTACCAGTAGAGTTTATTATCTTTTTATAAGCACTACTTAATTCATCACCATAACCACAAGCAACTACAAATGAATCTGCTATTAATTCATCATCATCTCTATTGAATAAACTGTTTAATTTAGATAAACCCAAAGCAACCCCAAGTCTATATATTTCTCTATCATTATTCATATTAGATTGATCTAGGACTTCATTTTTATTAGATACGTAGGCTGCTACAGCATCTTTTATTTTCTCTGTACCAGAAGTATCATTGATAACATGCCCTACTTCATGCAATAAACATGCAGTAAGTTCTCTGGCAGACATATTTAATTGTAGTAACTTAGAATCTATTTCAACATAATACTTTTGTACTCTTACTTTTACATCTGTTCCTTTAATCATATTATCTATATCACTATCTAATAATGACGGCATAACACACATACCAAAAAACACTTTATCTGTATTAATATTGTATAGTATATTTACACATTTTGCATCGTTAAAGAATCTATTTAGTTCATCCCTGATTCCATTCAAAGTATCATTAGAATGATCATCTTTTAATTTTAACATTAAAGAATCAAAGTTACTAAAGTCGTAAGTAAAATATTTAGGTTTAGTATTCATTATAATTCCTCCTTAAAAAACACAGCAACAATTAAGTTGCTGTGTATTATATATTATGCTATATCTCTTAAATCTTTAAGTTGATCTTGATATTTTGTATTATCATCATTTCTACCAGATGGATTAAATACTCTGAACTTACCTTGTACTGGTTGATATTCTAAGAATTTGAATCTTTCAAATGCATGAACACCTGGTAATACATGATTATCAGCATTCTTGATTTCATTTGAAACGTAGAATTGATAATCGTAAACTCTATATATAATTCTATCTGTATTATTTGGATTTAGAATAACTGTTAAGTCATTACTAGCTCCTAACTTTTGAGAAGATACAAAGTTGTATACTCTGTTGTCAGATGTAGCAATAGTTCTAGTATATTCAAGACTTACTGGTCCTATACTAGATGGTGCTTGGTAGCTGTAATCAGTAGGAGTAATCTTTCTAATTACATCTGGTCTACCAAATATAGATACTGTAACGTCTTCATCATTCAAGATATATAATAAATCTGTTACAAATGTATCAAATATATCCATGAATGAAGAATATCTCCAACTTACATGATCTCTATTATATCCTTCTCTTGGTTCGAAATCAAACCAACTAACTTTTCTTTCAGACGCATTCATATTATCAAAAGAAGCATATAAATCTTTTCTGATACTATCATCCTTAACATTTCCTAATACATCATTAATTATAGACATATACATAGATAGTTGATCTATTCCATACATAGCTTGGATATCCTTAATTTCTTCAGGAGATATTGGAATATTCATTGGGTTAGCATTTGGAATAGTGACCAATGTTTCATCATGTCTCCAACCTGCTCTACATGTTGATAGTAAACCATTAGAAGGATCTAATTGAATTCTAATATCTACTTTCTTTATAATTCCTAATCCACTTATTAACATCATTTCATTATTAGTTAATGTACCTGAAAATAAATCGGTTGCACCTTCAACGAATTTAGTTAAATCTAAAGGTTGATTAAACCCTGTAATATTATTAGGACCATATTGAGGAGTAAATTGAATTCTCTTTTTAATCTTTTCTATTTTAGTAGCTCCAAGAGTACCTGCTTTAATAGCAGCTTCATCTGGTACTTCTATGTAAATAGCATGAATTTCGGTATCTGTATTTAGATTGTCTCTACCTAATACACCACCACATAATTCCACTAATCTTTTACCAGGAACAAAAGTAGCAGTATTACAAGTATTTCCAGTAAATTCTAAAGTTACAACTCTCTTAGGGTTAATTGAATTGAAAGCATCAGATAATTTATTTTGGTCTAATACTAAATCTAATTCTTTACCATCTGGAGTTATTAAATATCTATGTTGCATCTTGATTGTAAATCTAGGTTCAACTGCAACGTTAGTTTGAATTACACCTTGTCTAAATATATTTCTTAATGCAATTAATTTATGCATTGCTAATCCTGTTGTAACAATAGGGTTCACTGAATTCATTGCTGTATACTCAGTAATAGCTTCAACGTCATTTTTAAATAACTCTTTCATATCATTTTTATATTCTTGTAAAGCTCTTGCATTATATCCTCTAGTAGTACCATCATATAATTTTTGATCATAAGTACCTTCTATAAAGAAACTTTCTAAAGTATTTACTACTTTAGGATTATTTAATGCTAATGCAGGTTGCCCAAATAAATCGACACCTTCTTGTATTTGAATTTCCTTAGCAACTTTACTAAATTGTCCTGAAATTCCTGCAAACGGACTATTGCTATAACCATCAGATACTATTTTCTTTTTTCTTGTTCCTCCTGTAGCCATTGTAATTCCTCCTTATATTCTTTAATAATTTACTATATTGTTCAATAACTCGATAATTAAAAATTAAAAAATACTTACTTTTTAACATTATTTACATTTTTGTTAGTATTAAGATTATTTAATAATTTATTTACCGAATTAAGAGTAACTAAATACTCGGTGTAATTAACAGAATTTTGTACAAATGTTTTTGTATCATATGTATGAATAAGATAATCATATATAATACTTTTAAGATCTTGAACACTTTGTATTGCGAAAGCTAAACCTTCTTCAGTTTCACTCTTTTTATTAACATCATTCAATCTCATTATTATATTACTACAATTATTATATAGTTCTATATATTGCTTCTTCAAATTCACATTTTGTACTTTTAATTGCTCTGGATTGAGAGTTCCTATAGATTGTTCAATTTCTTTTATTTTAGCATCTGGATCTACAGGTTGCCCATCTGTTCCATCTAAATTACCTGTATCAGATGATGTATTGTCTTCACCATTTGTTTCATCTTCTAAGTTATAGTTATTAGTATCATTATTATCAGGAGCATTTGTATCATCTATTTCGTTATCATCTTCTGGAGTTGGATCTTTATTAGTTTCATCTTCTAAATTATAGTTGTTAGTACCATCTACTGTATCGTGTTCGGGATCATTATCTGAAGCTGGAACATTATTATCATCAATAGGAGGATTACCCCCATTATCATCTTCTGGATTTGTATTGGTTTCATCTTCTAAGTTATAATTATTTGAACCGTCGGCTATATCATGTTGCCCTTCAGGATCATTATTAGTTTCATCATCTAGATTATAATTACTATCATCATCATTATTTGATTGACCATCATTTAAATCTTCATCTTCACCATTTCCTGTTGTTCTCTTTACTTCTAATAGATTCATAAGATATCCCATTTATTTTAATCTCCTTTCATTAATCTTTGTGTTTAGCTACATAATAATTTTTTGCAGAACCATGATAAACAATTCTTTGTCTTTCTTGTTTTAATCTTTTTTGTATTCTTAATAATTGCTCTAGAGATTTCATATCATTAGAATTTTCTGCTAATGATATTTTCTTTTCAACCAATTCCAATTGGACATCTATTTCTTCCAATATATTTCTACGTTCTTTATCTGTAGCAGATTTAGATAACGCTATACCCCCTACAAATCCTATTATTCCTAATAATGGAGTAACAGCAATTGCAACTAAATATGAACCCAATACTAATTTAAGTAGAGATGATAATGAAGGTAGTATTGTACCCTTAATTACAGCCTCTCTATTTTGATTAGTATTCTTATTCTCTAAATCAGATTTCATTTTATCAAAAGTGGTATCTATTCTATTTGATATCATTTTTTCTTTATCAGTCAGACTTTGAACTTTATTCTTAGCATTTATAGCTAATAATTTAGCCTTTGCTGTTATAGTATTTTCAGATAATATATCATAAATATTGTTATAATAGATCATCTCTTCTAGGATATCAACATCATCTTTATTTACATCTAGTTTAGGCTTTCTTTTATATTTAGATATATTATTTATTAATGACCCAGATATATTTGGATTCTGTAAATTTCTAAAGATTGTATCGAAATCAAAAAGACTAGAACTTGCAACAGCCGATTCAGATAATGAATTAAATAATATATTTATATCCCTAGAGTCATCTATTTTATAAATATAATTATATAGTTTATCTTGTATATCAGAATTTTTACAATAAGATTCTACTGTCTCGCACAATGTAATAAATTCTGCTTGTAATCTAATAGGATCATTTTCAGCAGATTCACTCATCATTCTATATTCATTTTCTTTATCTGTATATAATGTATCTCTATATATCTCTAGTTTTTCTATACTATTATCATACTCTTTATCTAATTGATCATACTTTTTAACAGTTGCAGCATTACTAACAGAGTATTTTTTACTTTCTATTTTGGTTTTTTCTCTTTTATAATACTTTATACTCTTTTCTATATCAACTCTATTTAATTTTAAACTTATTATATGATCAGCAATTCCTACTATAATCCCTAAAGGTAGACTATATGAAGCTATTATTAATACTAAAGCCAATCTTACACAACCCAAAAGATTAGGTAAGTCTTCAATTATATTTTGACCAGAATCTATATAAGCTTTATGTATTGTTTTTTCTAAAGCCTCTTTAGTAATAGGACCATCATGTCTCATGTCTTTAAATTTTTGTTTTATTTTATTAATATTTTTTCCTTCTAGTATAGAATCAATTAAAATATTATCTAATTCAATAGAAGCTTCCCTTAATACTTTATCTACATTCTCTTTTTTATATTCTTTAGAAGAAATGAAGTATTCATATACCAATTCAACTAATTCTTTTTTATCATATTCTTTTTTTAAAGCATCCATATTATATATTATATTTTCTAATGCAACACTTAGTTTAGTTTCATATTTCATTTTATAAGAATCGATTACATCACAAGATTCAACAACTATTGTTTCCAAATCATTATTTAAAAAATAGTTTTCAAATATAAAGTCGAATTTAGAATATTCTACTAATTTTTCTTGATTATTTATTATACGATCGCATTCTATAAGAAGATTAACTTTATCCTTTATTAAAGGATTATTAATTTTATTTGCAACCTCGTAAAATGAATTTTTATACTTCTTTATTTTTTGTATATTAGGTAATGTCCTTATTAAAGAATCTCCTATCTCTTTTTGTTCTTGTATTGAAATTTGAGACTTTATAATTATATTACATATACTTTCTAATAAATTATTAGAATTGATTTGATCGGTTGTTATTTTTGATATTGTCTTTCCTAGATTAGAATTATTATATAGATTATAATTTATCATTGACATATCCATCTCTTCATTGATAATAGATTTAGTTTTTAGGTTATATATTCGGCTTTGTATATCATCATATTTAGCCATTAAATCATCCCCTTTCAAAGTTTATATTATTATATAGTTCCCTATATAGATACCTAACGATTTTAGATATTGAACTATAATAATAAGAATATATAAAGGAGGATTATTATTTATGGGTATGACTTATAATAATTATGATAAGAAAATAGGGTATGTTATTATAGAAACTGCTACATGTATGCATGAGACAGAAATGAAGATAGTTGATAATGATGGTAGAAGAGTAACTGCTGAAGTTATATTACAAGATATGAATATACAAAATAGAAACAAAAGATTCTATTCAGATAAGGAAATGAAACCAGCTTTAAAAGCTGATAGATTGACTGAATTAGTAGCAACTGGAAACTTATATGGAGAAGAAGGTCATCCAATGTCTAAAGAAATTTCTAGACAGCAAATTATAGAACCATCTTTAAGATGTAATAAAATAGTTAAGTTTTGGGTGGACGGTAATGATATCAAAGCTCATATAAAAGGTTCGAATAATTCTTACGGTGAAGCATTTAATTTAGATTTAATGGATGGAGATAAACCATCTTTTTCGTTAAGAGCATTAGGTACTGTCAATCAAACTTCAAGAGGGGCTGAAGTAGAAAATATAACTATTATTACTTGGGATAGAGTTATATACCCTTCACATAAGAGAGCCTATACCACCTCTATTGTTGGTGTAACAGAAAATGCTTTATTGGCTCATGGTAAAGAGAATATTGGAAATAAATTTGTAGTACAAGAAAATGATGCTGGTATATTAATTCCAGTTACAAATAATCAAATAATAGAATATATAAAACAAGAATCTGCTAATCTTTATTTCTTCAAAGAATCATTTGATTTATTAAATAATTCTTATACAATGTTAGAAGGTGGCAGACAAATACAAGTTTGTAGTAAAGATGGAGATACATTCATAGTAAATATTGAACAACACATTCAAAATCAATTAATGAATTATTCTGAAAAAATATATTTAGGGTAGAAGAGGTGATACTTATGGCAATGTCAAATAATATGACTAATCTTATTAATTTAATAGAGTTAAGATTAGGAACTGAACCCTTGAATTTACCAGAAGAAATAGCAAAAAATAAATGGGGGGAATGGATAAGTAATTATACGTTAAGATCATTTTCAAGATTCTTTGGTAATAGAATCCCTTATACTTTTGATACTTCTAGAATGAGCCAAGATAGAGAAGGTTTTTATCTTATAGATGAGAATATAGTTCCAGGTAATATAGAAATACTTGGTGTACAAGATATCCCTTGGGATGATCCTTATGCATTTGGTGTAGAAAATCCAGGATGGTATGATGTAGGATCATCTCCTTATGGATTTTTTAATAATAATTTAAATTATTCTTTTGATCAAATTGCAGCTATTCAAGGTTCTGCTGATAGACAATCTTTATTTAGTAGTGGAATATATATCGATTTCAAACCACCTAATAAGATTAAATTACAAACTGTATCTGGAGAATATATGAATAAAACAAATATAAAAACATTTAAGGTTAATTTAATGATAAAACATTCAGATAATTTATTGACAATAGAGCCAACTAAAATGGAAAGTTTTGAAGAGTTTGCTATAGTTGATATAGCTACTTTTTTATACAACTATTTAAAATATTTTGATGGTTTAGAAACAGTATTTGTGAATACAAATCTTAGAATAGATGATTTACAAACTGTTGCTCAAAGAAGACCAGATTTAATTCAAGAATTTAAAGATTCTTTTGTTGGAGCTGATAACTATAACCAACCAATTATGTATACAATGAATTGACGTAAAATACAGAGTGGCTTGTACCACTCTGTATATTTTATGTATTAATATCCGTATCTTTCTAATAATATTATGAATAGTTTTCTATTAGTAAGATTACCTTCATAACCAAACTTAATGATCTTATCTTCAGCTGTTACACCTTTTACTGCCTTGTATATATCTCTTTTTACAATCTTAGGTTCAGTTCCAGTAATATCAAATAAATAATTGTAAATATGTGTTGTAACTATATCTATATGTAATATCTTTTTATCTATACAATATTTAACCCCTTTTATTATAAAATCAGTGGTTAATTTTTCCAATTTTAAACTCGACAAGAATTCTCTTAAATCTTTTTGTGTAAATTTTACTATTTCCATAAACAATAACCCTCTCTCACAATTTATTTGTTTACATTTGGTCTATAGTATCAAATATATCTCTTTTTCTTTTCAATACTAAATCACTTCCTCCCTTAACTGAAACTCCTCCATCTGAAACATCTTCCATATTTTCTCTCTCTGAATTATAATTATAAGATGTTAAATTTGTTCCTAATTCTGGACGTTGAAAAAAGTTCAGCATATTTTGTGCTAATTGGAATAAATACATTGAATTTATATTATATACAAAGGCATTAAGTCTTGTATAAGATATATCTGTATAACTATAATCTGAACCATAAGACATTCTAACAGCTGGACTGTATGTATCATCTACATTATGTATTATTATTGGAGTGAATACTAAATTTTTATTCATTGAAATAATAGCTACTATTGGTTCCCACCCTTGCATAATGATTAATCTATTATCCTTTGATGCAAATATTTGTTTTTCTATAAACCAATTATCCATCAAAGATTTTAATGCAAATCTTAATCCCAACATATTTTCATCTCTTATCATTAAGAAATCTTTTTCTTCGCTATATCTTTCAATAGATAAAAAATAATCGAAGTTTCTACTTATATTACATAATGTACTTTTATCTATATACTTATTAGTTTTATAAGAATATTCTTTATAGTAATGATTTCTATATCCACCCTTATTTTTCTTTGCTAAAGTAACATTCATTTTTAAAACAGTATTATATCCCAAATCCATTACTCTATCTGAAATTTTTTCATAGTCCATATAATTCATCTATATTAACACCTCTCTTATATACTTAAAGGTTAAACTCTATATAAAAAATAAAAAAGAAAAGGGAACAATTGTTCCCTTTATTTTATTTAGTTTCTTCTTGTATTATAATAGGAATATTTCCACCTACAACATAACCACTCTCACCCTCAGTATCATTATCAACACTCGATTCTGTGAGTGTTTGGAATGTTAAAGGTAATTCTATTTGTTGATTTACAATACTATTAGAAACATCAATAGATTGAGCTACTTCTTTTTCTTCTGTTATTTGTTTAAGTATTTGTAAATCTGCTTCTGGATTATCTGAAGATTTTTGAACATCTTCTGATATCAATTTTAAGATATTATCTTTAGCAAACAAATCACTTTCAAATATACCTGAAAGTATTAGATATATTTCTATCTTCTTATCTTCATCAACTATATCAGCTAATAATTCTTCTAATAAAACTGGTATTTGTGTAGCTATAGTTGATTTAATTTTATCAAAATTCTTTATTAAATTACCAGTCATAATTAGATATTCAGATTTATCAAATTGTGTTTGTAAACCCACAACAAAATCAACTAATTCTAAATCTTCATTAACTAATGCAATTAAAGAATCATAAACTAAGTCTTTTTTAGTTTCTAACCCTTCAAGTAATAATCCTATTAATTCATTTAATGTTGTATATAATGATGATTTAGTATTATTAATCATCTTAAAAGCATTTCCCATGACAGCAACCATTTGCCATTGCTTTAATTTTAATGAATTGTATTTATTTAATAAATCTTCAGATAAACTATTAAATTTAGATTTAGTATCAATTACAAATTCTTTAATTTGTTCTTTAGTAATTTCTTCTTCGATATCTTTTTTATTAACTTCAACATCTATTGGTTTATTATTTTCAAAATTAATATCAATTACATTATTCTCCATTTTAACTTCTTTTTCTTCTTTAGGAACTTCCATATCTATTTGACCTTTAATAGATTTTTGTTCTTTAACTTTAACAGTTTTAGATAAATCAAAATAATCTTCTAATTTCTTTCCATCAGATGATAAACCATTAGTAAATTCATTTAATCCTTTAACCATAGTATCATAGAATTTATCTGATGGTTCTAATGATTTAATCCAAGCTAAGTAATCAGCAAATAGTTTTTCCATGTTAGATGCTAATATAATTTGATATCCTATATTCATTCTATTGTGATACATTGCTTGCATAATAATAGAGAACCCTTCTTTGATTTCTTTAGCATGATTTAATTCGGATTGAATCTTTCCTAATTTTAAATCTAATAAATCTTGAAAATTATTCATATCTTTATTATAATTTTCTTTTCCTCTGTTTACTATAACTGATCTAGTCTTTCTTACAATTTCAAATTTAGTATCAACGTTTATTAAGTCTTTTTCGTTTATTAGTATTTCCATATTAATACACTCCTTTAAATTTAAATATTATTATATTTATTCAAGTATATAATATACAATTATAATATATGACTTTTACATAAAACAGAAGGAGAATAATTCTCCTTCTAAAATTTATCTCTTTTCATAAATACTTTTCTTCCTTTAGAATCATATTCATTTATAGGTCTTAATTCTTGTCTTAGCATAAATATCTTTTTGTTATCTATATAGATTACAGGGAATTCACCATCACCATAATATCTATCAAATATTTCATTTATCTTATCTTCTAGAGTTTCATCTTTATATCTAACATCATTTACTGACAAAGCATATTTTTTCATAATAGGTTGCTTTTGGTAGTAAAATCTCATTATGGCGTTAAATCCTTCATCAACAGCCTCTATACACTCAGTATCGTCATCTCTTGTTCTACCCAAAGTTTGTATTGCTAAGGGTTCCGATTTGAATGGTTCAGCCAGTATAACAGTAGTAGCTAGACCTTTTATATCCATAGCAGCTCCACAAGATTTAGTTGTAGATAGTATATATTTTTTATCTAATTGTGATCTTTTGATATCCTTTGAAGTAGTGCTTGTGTATATTCCTATATGTCCAATTAAAAAAGGATAATACATTTCCATCCATGCTTTTACTACTTCTATTGAACGATTTACTCCTATATAAAATAAAATCTTACCATTCTTAGCAAGAGTTCTATCTATTATTACTCTTAAGATATTATAAAAATTAGGACGTCTTATAATATAATCCCCTGTATATTTATTTCTATCTAATCCATATTTATTCTTACAATAAGATATATCAGCCGCAGTCGGATGAGAATTGTATCTCATACCTAAATAATCAGTATGAGGATCTTTAGTCTCATCAAATAAATCTATAGAAGGGACATTTTTAAAATATATCTTATATATTCTATCTTGGTCTTCACTAGAACGACAAGGGGAACCTGTTAAATAATAATTCTTATATGTATTTGTATAGAAATCTATCAACATCATGGCTTTAAAATTTAAATGAGCTTCATCTATATATTTAATTCCTACTCTTAATTTTACAAATAGTTCAGATATTTTATCAAACCCGTATTTTTGACCATATGATATAATTGTATCCATACTAGCTAATATGAATTTAAATTTATGTACACCTTGTTTTAATATAGAATGAATAGATGGAGTGCCTGCAATAATGAATATCTCTCTAGGTTTAATATCTGTATATTTTAATATTTCTTGTTTCCATTGTTCTATCCATGATAATGATGAGGTTAACATTATACTTCTATATCCAATGAAAGCTGAAGTTGCTATAGAACAATATGTTTTTCCAACTCCTGGAGCTAAATTTACTGCTAACATAGATTTTGTTGTTGTATAATAATATTCACTTTTTCCTAACATAAATCTTAATGTTTCTCTTTGATTATTATCTCTTGGTGGGTGTCTTAATTTTATTGGTTCTATCTTGTCCATAGGATCGTGTCTTTTATTTAATTGTGGTATACAATTAAATTTATTCTTTATATAAGAAATATCTACTCCTCTTGGTATAACTAATTGTCTTTCTTCTTGTTTATAATACATTCCAAATGGAAATCTTGTGTGTGTACTAGGATCAAATATACTAAAGAAATTCTCTAAAGATTCACAATCACCTAAATCGTAATCATTTATAATAATTTTACTATGTTCCACAACAATCTTAATCACTTCTAATCACCTCAATAATAAGTTTTAGATGTTGTAAGAATAAAAAATAAAGGGTGAAACAAATCACCCTTTAAAGTTTAACTTAATTTTATTAAATTTTTGATTCCTTTAATACCTATTTGCATAGTTCCATAATAACAAGTATTTGGTAAAGTATTATCTGTTACTACAATTACATCATCATCAACAAATACTCCTTCAAGAGTACAATTATCATAAACTTTTAATTCAGTAAAAATCTTAATTTTATCTCCTATATTAATTCCTTTAATATTAAGTGTTGTATATATAGATGTATCATCTACATATTTTACTTTAGTACTACATAATCCGCAAGTAATATTCTCTTTCATTTTTCCTGTTATTTTTCCACATTTACATGTATATCTTTCAAGAAATGAATTTTCATATTTACCTGATTGTAAATCATTTATTCTTTTTATGAAATATTCAGGTATATCTAAATTAATAGGTCTAGTTGAAAAATTTTTTTGAAATCTAGGAACTTTAGATATTATTAAAATATCATCAAGATTAAATATAGGATGTTGATATGAGGTATCATTTCCATTTAAACAACAAAATTCTATATTTCTTTCACTAAGATTATTCACTATACATTTATAATAAAATTTTTCATCTTTAGTAACAAATTGAACTTGGTCTCCTATCATAATATTCTTCTCTTTAATTTGTTCTTTAGCTGTTGTTGAAGAATTACATGATTCTGTACATTTAATTTTATCATCTTTTGGATTAAATAATGAATCTAAGAAAGAGTTTTTTCTATCTATAGATGAAGCTTCAAAGTCTTTAATAAGATTACAAATTTCATTAGTATCTTTATGAAAATCTTTCATTAATTGTTCCCTTTTTCTTCTAAAATCTTCACGCATAGTAGTATTAATTGGATTTATAGTATTATATGGTAGTTTGATATCTAAATTATTTAAGTTTTTAAAGATTTCTTTATCCTTACTATATCTTTTATTTAATTCCTTTTTACTTATTTTTCTAAATTCCATTAATTTATATGTATCCATTTTACTAATAAAATCTTCTATTTCTTTTTTCATTTCATCATTTTTAGCCATATTTTCTTTAACAACATCTCTTATACTAAACATTTCTTTCATTTCTTTAGAACTTAATTTACAATTAGTATATCTATCTTTAGGTTCTACTTTTCTTCGTAAACCAAACCCTCCTCTATAAGTTGGAATATCTTTTATATTTGTTTTTATTGGTTCTAAATGTTTAACACTATTTAACATCTCTCTCATATCATCAATTATAATATTTGGCAATTTATTTTCTTCCATCTTATGAAGAGATAGGATTCTTGCAAATGATTTATAGTATGGAATAAGATCGAATTTATCTAAAATAGAATTTGATATCTTATTGAATTCCTCGAATTCTTCTTTTGTAGTATTTCCTCCTATTATTTTTGGTATTAATTTAGAACCTTTTTTATCTAATAAATATAACTCCCTATTTATATCAGGGTTACGATTAATAAATTCTAATTCTTCTTCAGTCAAATCTTCTTCTAATTTTGTAATATATTCTTTGTTCTTTATAAATACATTTATATTATCAATCATTACTCTTATAACAAATTCAAATTGTTTATCATCTACAACTTTTATATTATATCTTATTAATTTTTCAGATGCATATTCAAAAGGGTTTTCTTTAAATTTTTCATCATCAAAAACATCTATTATTATATTAAGAATACTTCCAAGAACATTACTACTATATATTGAACTTGATATACATGTATCTTTGTAAACAGATTTTAAAAGCTTATCATTGTTCTTTAAATAGTCTTTCATAAATTTTTTCTCCTTTAATTCATCTTCTTTTTCTTTTATTTTTTCTTCTTCATATTTATTCATCACAGATGATATTGCTGGTAGTATCATAGTAATAATCGTATGATTATCCAAAAGTATACCATCTCTTTCAGCTAATATCCCTCCATATTCTTTCACGTTTAATCCTAAAACTTCTTTATCTTTTATATATTTATTTTTTAAATCTAATACTTCGAAAAAAGTGTTAATAATTTTAGTCGTAATTTTATAATCTACTATAAGACCTTTTCCATTTAATATCTCTCTTACCTCTGTGATAAATTCCTTATTAGTTCCTAATTCATTTACATTAATATTCATATGTAATCGCTCCCTCATTTTTAATTATTTTAAATTAACATTTTTTAAGTACAATATGTTTTGATATAGTTTGAGCTAATTCTTTTCTTCTCCTTTCTCTATCTTGTAAAGGGTTAGTATAATTAATATTTTTTTCATTATTATATGTGTAATCTCCTTCCATTTCGTTTAATAGTTTTACACATAACTTTTTTACTAAAGTTTTAATCATATTAATCTCTCCTTTATAATTAATATTATATATTCATTCACTATTATAATATACAATTATAATTTTTTATATTTACAAAAATAGGATAATCCTATGTAATGTAATCATAAGATATGTGGTGTGGGAATTACCCCACCCACATTTTAAACTATCTGAGTTTTTTGATTTTATGTACTTGGTTTATATAAATTTCAACTTTATTTAATCTTGTATCAGTAAGTTCTAAAGAATCTTTAAAGATCTTTGATACTTGTCCTGATAATGTACTAAGGATTTTATTTTCTCCAAGTTTAAGCGTTACTTCTATTTTATCTCCTACGAAAATATTCATAATTGAATATTTAAAACTAGAAAATATTTCTCTTCTTTCGTATTGTTTTTTCAATGCAGTTTGATTCTTAAGTTTACTCATTTTTTATATACTCCCATCTTTGTTAACTTTCTTAAGTTTATATTTTATGCAACGTTTATTCTAATTTATCACGTTTCATAAATATCGTTTTCCCAGTCGAATCTTTATCACCAAAAGTTGTTTTAGTAACTTTTGTTTTATCTGAAAGGTATTCTTGTGGTTTTACTACAAAGAATAAATCTAAGAAACTAGGTTTATTCTTCTTAAAAGTTAATGGATTGTATAATGCAGCCTTAATACCTTCAAATGCCATAGTAACACTAATTGAAGGATGGTTTGTTAAAGCTGTTTTAAGTGCAAGTATTCTATATTTCTGATTAGGAACACTCCAATCGGGTCTATCTAATATAAAATCTGTACTTCTGATTTGATTAGATATAATTGTTTCTGCATGTACGGATGATAAATGCATTCCTCCTTCTCCTAAATTATGCAGTAATGTTTCCAGAATTTGTTGCATATTGAAACCTTCTGTTGTATCTTTATGGTTGATAGTTTTTCTGATTTTATTTAACGTATCATTTAGATCGTTATTAATATTATCTACAGAGAACAAAGGTAAACCTTTAAGTTTATCTAGATCTATCAATATTTCATGATTATCTCCAGGTATTCCATATTCTCTTATAGAGTTATTTAAATCAGCTGTTAAAAACAAGTCATTACAATCAGCAGTTTTTATTTGTATTCTATTACCATCTGATAGTTGAATATGGAAATTAGGAATATATTCTCTCATTTCCCCACTCATTTCATCTTCTTCTTCAGAATCTATCCATATAGTATTAGCTGCAATAACAAGTTTACAATTAGTAAAATCAACATCAGGTTTCAATTTCAAATTATTCCAATCGACTATAAAATAGTCAACAAATCCTGTACTCCATATTAGTGCTCTTACTGCGGCTTCCAATAAATGCTTAGCAGATAGCATTTTTTGAGTTAATTCAGATGACATTAATTCTGCTGCTATTTTTCCTGCATTGATTAATCTAACTATATAAGCTAGATGACCATAACACTTATAACAAATGCCATGTCCTTCTACATGAGAACGACATGTCATTGGAGAACGTAAAAATATTGTCTTGTCAAATAAATGTGTATCAGTTTCTTTTAATAGATATTCCATACCATTGGGAGTCATTCTATAAAACCTTGAATTGTATAATCTTATATTCTTTCTAGTTATAGTAACTGGTACGAAATTTCTAGTTCCACAATCATAATTTGGATCTTCGTGGTTAAAAGAATCTATATTATTGATACCCAATAGTCTAGCAAAATATCCTGAATCGGATACGTTATCTTCGACTATTATTTGAGCAAGACGCCCACTATGGGATTCTATGTGGTATGATAGTAAATCATTTACACCTCCAATTAAGAAGTTTGTATTTACTACTGTAGGAAATATCCCACCCATACCGTCTGGTTTAGTACCAATATTGATACCAAACTCTTTAAACTGTTTCGTATTAATTCCTTCTTGTGCCCTAAAGAAACTAGCCAATCCATGTTTAGATTGTTTAATTCTTTCTACAGCTTCCATAGTATAATCCATTCCTACATTCTTTATTTCATCTAAAGGAACGTCTTTTCCTATATTGGCATGTATACATTCATTAAATCTTGGATCTTCATTCATTAGTATTACGAAGTCTTCCAAGTTGATAGTATTAGCTAGGAACATACTAAATTCATTAATATCTAACAGTTTATGAAGACAATCATCAATAATATTATTTAAATCAATAATATCAATAGATGTAGTATACTCATCTATAAGATAATTGTCTATGTACTCTTTAATGTTTTTCTTTGTGATACAATCTTCAAAGAATATGTATTTAGGTTTAATTACTCTATTTGTCTTTACTATGATATACCACATTATAAGATTCATCCATAAATCAGGTATACTCATTTTACAGTACTTATCTTCATCGAATTTTAATGTAATCATGTAATCTGTCATATATTCTGTTTCTATTGTATCTTTCATCAGATTCAATATACCAGTATAATGAGCATCATAATTATTGATATTTAGTGTTCTTACATCAAATATCATTTGTTTATTTTTTGCAAAATCTGCAAATACATAATAGTTATCATAGTATAAAACTATGTCATTCAAGTCTTGTATAATGTCATCAATAAATTCGCTTTTCATCCTATCACCTCATAAGTATAATATACAATTATAAATTATCTTGAATTTCTATTGTTAGATCAAAGTTATTTACTCCGTTATTTATTATAATCTTTTTATCTTTACCAACTTTAATAAGACTATTGTTTAAAATTGTTCTTTGTTCTGCAAGTTGATAAAATAATAGGATATCTCCATCTTTATCACCATATTTTTGTATTTCTAATTTTGACATTTTTATCCCCCTTAAAATTATTTATTTTAGTATTATACATAAACCTGCTATTATATTTTCTACTGACTTTTCAAAATTTCCAACTTTAATTTTTAATGTTTGTTCACCATTGATATCGTCTCTATTAATAAGATCATGAACAAATGACCATACCTTTTTACCATTTTTAATATTAGTATCTTTAGATTCTTCATCTATACAATTATCATACCATCTATATCCAAATGATGGTTCTAAATTACATAAAGTATCACAGATATTATCATAATTTTCAAATTCTTGTTCTTCTGTTCCACAACCATAATCTTCTTGGCAATCTTCTTGTACACATGAAGCATACAAATTTCTAAGAATATCTTTATCCCTAATACTATCTGTATATGAAAATATAGGTGCAATCCACGTAGAATTATCATCATTGGTCATTTCTAATATCTTTTTATGCACATCCTCTGGTGCTTTTATACTATAGTATTTTAATGTAATATCATTATTGTCTTTCATATTTTATCCTCTCCTTTTTGAATATATAGGTTTCTTGGTTTTTCTTTCTATTATTTCAGATAATGATTTAGGTTTATTATTATCTGGTAATATATTATTTGGGTACATCTCGAAAAATGCTTCTGAAGGTGATTTAACTTTATACCCATTACTTGTAATTTTAAAAGGATTTATGTAATCAGTGTGATGTAATGTAGGGTTCCTATTATATCTACACACTTCATATATATATTTTAGAGAATCTATATTTCCATCCCATTCTTCTTTTATAACACAATTATCCACATATACATATACATTATTATACCAACCTTTATTAGAATATATACAAGATAAGTTATCATTTATTCTCTTAGTAAAACTATTATTACATTCACTGACAAATTCTTCTGCTGAGTTAGGAAATAAGTTTTTCTTTTCTTTAATAGACATTGAATCAAATTGTTCAAGTTCAATGATAACTATATCTTTTGAAGAATTACTTCCAGTACCATAGTAATGTCCATTTCTATTATATGAACGATCATTCATAAATGCGTCTATATTTATATTAAGATTCCCAGATTCGCAACAATATTTAAATTTTGGAAAACCATCTCCTGATGCTACATAAACTGATTTATCCCATATTATATAAACAAGTTGATCCTTTTTTAATTTAATATTAAAATTATCTGATACCAATCTAGATCCTTCTGAATCTTTCCAATATATTGAACTTTTATCATAATCATATATTGAATTTGGAGATATATGATAAGATGCGAATAAATCATATGTTTTCTTTTTATCATTAATTAATTTTCCTTTAAATGCGAATTCATCTTTCATTTTTAATTTAGACATACTACATGATTCAATATCATCATGTATAATGATTCTACTTTTATCATAAATCAAATATTTATTTAGATTAGGAATTGTGTCTAATATAAATTCATCTAATAAAGTTTTATTTGCAATTTCCATAATAGTTTGCACCATATTTTCTTTTTTACTATATTTCACTTCATTAAGCCAATTATCTATCATATTTTTAATACTATTATCAGAAATATATCCTGCTACTCCTACATTTATTGGTTCTGGTATATTTTCGTTTGTAGATGTTATTATATTATCATTATTATCGCTATTTACAAATATTCCAAATAATCTTTCAATAGTTTCATCTATAGTATTCTCCATAAAAAAGTGATTCACATTACATGAACCTCCTCTTGTTAAACTTTTTCTTAAAAATGTATCTCTTATTAAACCCATATCTTTACACTCTTCTTTACCAAAATATAATTTATCCAGAATATCATTAATACGATCACTCTCTGAATATTTTACTTCACAATTCTCTTTATCTTTATTTATTTTCATTTGATGTTCTTTGAATTTATCAGACAATAAACTCATATATTTTACACACTCCTTCATTAAAATAAATTATAAGTTGATCTATTTAGATATAAACCTTTTTCTATTATTTTTTCTTTTATACTAAATCTAGATCGTTTTCCCCTCTTGTTGTTGTTCTGCTAATGATTTTGTAGAATTAACCTTAGCCTCATATAAGACATAAGCTGGAATTTCATAAATATCAAAACTTCCATCCCATTCTCCTTTTCTATAAAAGTCTATAAAAACAAATATATCATATACATCATTTTTACCAAAAGAGGTTAAATCAGTTTTAGTCGCACACGATCTAACCTGAATACATTTTTCATTTTTATAACAATTAAATGTATATGATACTCTTTTATTTTTATTAGGGATTCTTAAAGCATTATTTTGTATACAAAATAAAGATATACCTAATATATCTGGAATATTATTAGCTCTAAAACCTAAGTTAATCGACATGTTACATAGTTCTCTCCATGATGTGTATATTTCTCTTAGTCTAAAGATATCTTCATATTCTGTTAATATAACATTTGAATAAAATTCTCCTTCTGGAAATTTGAGTGTTGTTAGCACTGTTTTCATAATAATCTCTCCTTCATTAAAATAAATACTTCTTCTAATGTATTCTATTACTTTGTTCTCATATGTATAATATATAATTATATTATATATTGGTCATAAAATATGGATAGTGTTTTACCACTATCCAATTTATTAATTATATTATTTTCTAGCATATCCAATTGGAAGTCTAGAATTTTGGATGTGTTCTTTTTGTTGAATAGTTGCAGCTCTCTTAGCAGGATTGGCATATCTTGTTTCAATAGCTGATAATAGCTGTCTTTCTTTAACTCTATTAAGAGCCAACTTATCAAATAAAGGATCATTCTTTTCTTTTGCTAATTGGATACAAGCCATTGATGTTCTTCTTTCTAAGTCATCTACTTTAGAAAGTCTAACCATTGTCTTTTTACCAATTAATCCTTTTTCAAGCATTGCCATACATTCAGCAGATTCTAAGAATTGTTGAATCTTTGCCTCAGATAGACATGATAATTCATAACATAAATAACTTTCATTAAACTCTCTAACACCTTCTGGACTAAGAGTCATTGATTCATCAATGGCTTCCAATTGAAAACTTTCTTCTAATGATTGTTGGTTTGATGTATACATATTGTCAGCTGTGTATCTTCCCATGAGAAATTCCTCCTTGTTATTATATATAATATTTACTTGTATTTAATACAATTTATTATAATGTTACCTATTTTAAGGTATAATTGAAAATGAATTATAAGTCAACTTCATATTATAATACAAAAAAGGAGTTGGTTAAAATTGGCTTGTGGTGCTTTAGAATTAGACAATAAGCAGATTATTAAGAAATATAAAGAGGTAGCACTAAGAATGTTACCTTTAAATTTTCCAGGATTAAGTAAGAATGATTTAGAAAGTGCTGTAGATAGTTCTATAGGAAAAAGATTTAATAACCCTACAGCTAAACTGTATAATAGTTATACAGAAAAAACTGTTAATAGTACATTACTAGATGTAATAGAATATATAATAGCAAGAGAACCTATAATGTGTGCTTCTGGAGTGCTTTTTAAACGGCACGCAGATTGTAGAAATCCTTTAATACCACTAATTTCTTCTTATCTTGATAATAGAAAGAAAGCTAAGAACACAATGTTCAAATTCCCTAAGGGTTCAGAAGAATTTGAAAAGTATAATCTTCTTCAATTACTATTTAAAATTGATACGAATTCGTTATACGGATGCTTGGGTCAATATAGTTGCATTTTATATGATTTACATGTTGCTTCTTCAATAACTACTCAAGCGAAGAGTTGTATATCCTCAGCAGGATTATTCTTTGAAGCTTTCTTAGCGAACAACGTTAAGTTTGAATGCTTAAATGAAGTGATTACATTTATAGATAATATTATTTGTGAAAGTGTAGATAGAAAATTAAAGGATGAAATAATATTATCAGAAAATATATCAGCAGATTCTTGTTTCGCTAAAATAATAGGAACTTGTGGATTTAATTATGTGCCATCTAAAAAAGATTGTGATATTATATACAATATTATATGTGGTTTAAATCAAGAGAATGTAAATAGAATTTACTATAAGAATAATCTATATGATTTCTTAGAGAATCCTCATGTAAATAAAGCTTTTATGGATATATTACAAAAACTGAATACTCCTTATATGGACCCTAATGTATTACCAGGATTTGATAAGAAAAAATTTCCTGATGGTGGTCTAGGTTCAAAAGAACTAGAATACTTTAAAGATTTATTAGAAGAATATGTATATTATAAGTTTCAATATTTCAACAGGCTCGAGAAGTACAATAATATGATTAGAAGTGTCGTGTGTATAACGGATAAACTCTGTGTCCCTTCTCTATAGTAATATAGAGTCGAATAACCTTTTGAATTGCTGGAAGTTCCCCAAATGTTCATAAACCATAATTATAAGAGAAATGGTTACGAAAGTAAAAACAATATATGAACCTGACATAAGCTGAAATAAAAGCCTGTAAAGGTGCTAAGTGTTATTAACAAGGGATAATCAGCATCAGAAATAAAATAACAATTAATTTATTTTTAGATAGCTTACAAAGAAGGAGGTGAAAATATGAATAAACAATTCATGGTAAGAGATCAAATACATTTACAAGAAGAATGGAGACAAATATCATTATATTTACCAATAGTAAAAGATTATTATTTCGTAAGTAATTCGGGAGATATAATGAATAAAGATACATATCTTAGTAGAAAAAATAAAAGAATGGTTTGATATAGAAATAAGTATAAACAATTACTATATAAAATTAAATATAGAATATTATGGATTGATGTATCTAAAAATTATAAATTTTAAAATTGTTATTTTATTTTTGTTCAACGACTATCGAAAGCTATATACTAAAGTCGAAATTCTTTAGTTGAAAATAAGGTATTAGAAATAATACACGAAGCAAGTAGAGTACAGCTTATATATTTTATATAAGTAAAACCGTTCCGTGATAAGGATATAAGAGTTTTTTAAATGGAAGTGGAAGGTTGCCTATATATTTCGTTATAGGTAAATGATATAGTCTAAAATCGACAGATAGTTCAATATTGAGCTTAGATCCATTCTATCAATACTCTCTTACAAAGATAAAAGATTTGGATTTAAAGATTAAACACACTCCAATAGATTTCATGGAAAGACTAAAAGAAGATGAATTTGGTGATGTTATTAAACCTATTAAATTTATGGAAAGAGTAGAAGATGAATTGGATTATTCATTCTATGATGATGAAGTAATACAAATGAAGAAGATGATAAACCCTTTAAAGGTTATTCCACAAGAAGGGGTTAGATATTCTATAATAAATATAATGTCTTATTGCTTGACACACTTTGTTAATGATTATATGGAAAGATACACTAAGAATACTCACTCATGGGCAGAAGGAAAAGAATGTCTTATTGTTATGAAGAATGAATTCTTATTTAAGACCATATTGTTATCTGGTGTTAAAAAAAATTATGCTTCTATACAAGAAATACAAGAAGGAAATTTAATAAAGGGTGGTTATTTCGATATTAAGGGATTAGCAATGCAAAAATCTATCACTAATAAATTTACCCAAAAAAGATTAAAACAAATTATGTATGAAGATGTCTTAAACACAGAGAACTTCGATCAAATTACTCTTTTAAAACATTTAGCAATATTTGAAAAAGAAATATTTGAAGATCTAAGAACTGGAGGTCGTAAGATGTATAAACCACGTAAGATCAAAGCAATTAGCGGTTATGCTGATCCCATGAGGATTGGTGGAGTTAAAGCATCTTATACATGGAATGAATTGAAAGATGACCATGATGTTGGTTTTGATTTAGAAGGAACTAATGCAGTTGAAGTAGTAGATATGATTATAAATATAAAAACAATAGAAAAATTAAAGAAACAAGCAGATGAATTGCGTCTGGATAATAGTGTTGAGTCTAAAAATAAAGCTAATTATCTTATGATTAAATATGAGAAATTGAAAGATATGTTAAAGAGTACTACATATAAAGGTTCTATTAAAAGTATCTCAATTCCATCAGATACTAAGGTACCAGAATACTTAGTACAATTTATAGACTATAATAAAATCATAAATGGAGCTTTATCTTTATTCCCAATTGAGCAACTGAATATATATAGAGGTAATAAACAAAATAATTATACAAATATAATATCATTCTAATAAAGAGAGGAGTGTAAAAACTCCTTTTTAATGAAGTTTATAGAACAAAATAGAAAGTGAGGACAAGCTATGAACAGTTATGATTATCTAATACAGAAACAAAAGTTATCTTTATGGTCTAAATTTAAAAAGCTTTTTAAAAAGAAAAGTAAATACCCATTTGATGTAGATGACCCTCCTAGAATCTCAATGAGTTTTAAACAAACTATGAGAAAACTTACGGAAAATACAAATGGAATTCCTCAAGAAGTATTAGAATGTATTGCTAAAGAATCAGAGAAAATAGAAGGAGGAGATCATAAGACAACAATGTATGATTTTTATGAAAGAGAAATGTATCCTTCTCCTAAGGGATGTTATATTAAAACACCTATAACTTTAAAAAGTTCAGATAAAGATACACATTTAGAAGCTATTCTAAATGCCCCTGAAGAGTTTGAAGATGATATCAAACCATCATTTTCATTAAGAGCTTTAGGTAATATAGAAAAATCTAATGATAATGAAAAAATGGTGAATGTAAATTTGAGATCTCCTATACTTACATATGATTGGGTCTTATATCCATCTCATTTACTACATAAGAATATAAAATGGTATGTCAGATTATGGGATTGGGTTAAAGGACTTAGATATTTACCCACTAAAATTGAATATAAAATAAATAGTTTATATGTAAATTCTATATTTTATAAAGAAAAGGAGAATGATTATAATGATTAATATTGGAAATGGTCAAGTAATTACTATTTCAGGGAGCACTTCATTTAAAGAAGAAATGATAATAGAAGAAAAAAGATTAGCACTAGAGGGATACATTGTATTGCCTCTTTCTATATTTTCACATGCTG